>Ga0196977_1000101_pt1 | contig 54226 bp, 50 predicted proteins | sample S3v_1013CmetaG_FD_148634 | JGI IMG/M metagenome (GOLD analysis project Ga0196977, IMG submission 148634) | Soil microbial communities from Anza Borrego desert, Southern California, United States - S3+v_10-13C | ecosystem: Environmental > Terrestrial > Soil > Desert | place: USA: California... | reverse complement strand
CTCGCTCGCGCCGGGATCGATCACGCCGTAGCTCGAGACCTCCTCGCGCGGGACCTCGAGCACCGAGATCAGGTTGCCGCCGACCTCGCCGTAAGCCGCGACCATCTGCGCCATGCACCCGGGCGCGCCGACCATCAGCTCGTCGGGCAGCAGGATCGCGAACGGCTCGTCGCCGACGATCGCGCGCGCGCACCAGATCGCGTGGCCGAGCCCGAGCGGCACTTGCTGGCGCACGGTGATCAGGTTCCCCGGAGGCAGCCGCGTCGGGTCGAGGATCGACAGGTCCCTGCCGCGCTCGCCCATCGTGGTCTCGAGCTCGTAGGCCATGTCGAAATGCTCGACGAGCGCGGTCTTGCCGCGGCCGGTGACGAAGATCATCTGCTCGATGCCCGCCTCGCGCGCCTCGTCCACGGCGTACTGGATCAGCGGCCGGTCGACGATCGGCAGCAGCTCCTTGGGGATCGCCTTGGTCGCCGGCAGGAAGCGGGTGCCGAGCCCGGCGACGGGAAAAACCGCTTTGCGGATCGGTTTCCGGGCGCTCATCCCGCCTGCAATACGAAGCGCGGCCCGGCGAGGTCAACCGGCCTCGTGGCGATGAACCTTCGCCGGGCCCGTGCGTTGCGCCAAGGAAAGGAAGGTGGCGCCATGGGATTGCTCAGGATGGCCGCGCTCGGGGCGCTCGGCTGGGTCGGCTACAAGTACTACGAGAAATCGAAGGACAAGAGCCCGCCCGCTTTCGCCACCGGCCAGGAGCCGGGCGAGAACGTCGCCAAAGTGCGCGACGCCGGGCCCGAGGCGATGGCCGACAAGCCGCGCCGCGAATGGTCCCGCGAAGACCAGGCGAGCGACGAGAGCTTCCCGGCGAGCGATCCGCCGGCGACCTACTGACCGGGCGAGGCGGCGAGCCACAGCCGGATCGCCCCGGCCAGGCCCGGCGGCCGCTCGGCGGCGATGCGCTCGGCATCAATCCGCGCGACCAGCGCGTTGAGCGGCAGACCCTCGCGCTCGGCGGCGCGCTTCAGCAGCTCCCAGAACAGCGGCTCGAGGCTGATCGAGGTCTTGTGCCCGGCGATTTCGACCGAGCGCTTGACCGGCGGGTGGTAGGGGCTCGGCATTCCTTGCGGAGTAGCAGCCAGGCGCGGCGACGGCAAAGCCGCCGCCGACCGGCTGGCCGAGCCCGGCGGTGCTGTCACACCTTCAATACATGTGCTGGCCGCCGTTGATCGACATCGTCGAGCCGGTGATGAACCCGGCATTGTCCGAGGCGAGGAACGTCACCGCGCGGGCGATCTCCTCGGCATGGCCAAGCCGGCCGACCGGAATCCGCGCAACGATCTTCTCGAGCACGTTCTCGGGCACCGCGGCAACCATGTCGGTGTCGATGTAGCCCGGGGCAATGGCATTGACGGTGATGCCGAAGCGCGCGCCTTCCTGCGCCAGCGCCTTGGTGAAGCCGTGGATGCCGCTCTTGGCTGCGGCGTAGTTGACCTGGCCGTATTGCCCGGCCTGGCCGTTGATCGAGCCGATGTTGACGATCCGACCCCAGCCGCGCTCCTTCATCCCGGGGAAGCACGCCTTGGCCATGTTGAAGCACCCGCCGAGGTTGATGCGCATCACGTCGTACCAGTCCTCGAAGCTCATCTTGAGCAGCGTGCCGTCGCGGGTGATGCCGGCGTTGTTGACCAGCACGTCGACCGGGCCGACCTCGTCCTCGACCTGACGGCAGCCGGCGAGCGTCGCCTGGTGATCGCCGACGTCCCACTTGTACGCCGCGATGCCGGTCTCGTCGCTGAAGGCGCGCGCTTTCTCTTCGTTGCCGGCGTAGTTGGCGACCACCGTCAGGCCTTCCGCCTTGAGCGCTTCGCTGATGGCGCGGCCGATGCCGCGGGTGCCGCCGGTGACGATCGCTACGCGTGCCATATCCTGTCCCCTGTTCTGCTGTTGCTCGGCTTGAACGTGTTCGTAAGGCCGCGGTTGCCGCGCGCCAAAGAAAAACCCCGCCGTGGCGGGGTCCATTGCAACGAGCGCCGGGGGCTCAGAAGCGGAACTGGGTTCCGACGTAGACGGCTTGGCTGTCCTGCTTGGCGGAATCGGCCAGCGGCGCGAGGCGATCGCGCTCCTGCGAGTAGCGCACGCCGGCGGTGACATCGAGATTGCGGGTCAGGCGATAGCTGCCGGCCAAGTCGACGGACTGGTCGCTGCGTTCGATCGTGCGCGGCGCGGCGCCGGTCTTGGTCTGCTCGTCGAGCGCGATGCGGCCGGCGAAGCGGCTCTGCTCCTCCCGCACGCCGGGGCTCGGGCGGAACTCGGCGAGGTCGGGAATGCTGGCGTCGGACAGCGTCCGCGAGACCACCGGGGTGGCCTTGGCGAAGCTGCGATATCCGCGCGACAGTCCGAGGTTGTACGGCGTCGGCGCGATGCGCACGCCCGGATCGCCGGCGACCTGTTCCTGCGCCGCCTCGATCGCCGCGCGCACCGAGATCGCCCGCGCCGCCTCGTCGTCGACGCGAACCGCCACCGTGACCGAGCGGCCGGGCCGGTCGGCCACGCCGGCTGGCGTGAAACGCATCAGCCGCGCATGGCCGGTCGTCCGCTCGGCGACGAATGCGGCCAGCTGGGGATCGACCGAGGCGGGGGTCAGCGCGGCGAAAGTGCCGGCACCGTCCAGGCTGTCGCCTTCGCCCAGGGCGCCGAGGGCAAAACCGGCGGTCGGCAGGCCCGCGAGCACGAGCGCGCCGGCAGCGAGTGTCGCTGCCAGCCGGCCCGATTTGCGCGATGCCAATTTCCTAGCCACGGCGAAGAGCCCCTATGCGCCCCGTTTCCCACCCGAGAGACGCAGATCGGGCCTTAACGGTTCCTGACCTTCCCGGGGTTTCGCGCCCGAGTCTCTCGACGACCGGAAGCTAGGCCTTCTCAAGGGCGTTTGCGAGTCCACTGCCCGGCGGCGGAGTCGCTTTTTCCCAACTGTTGCAGGCTCTCCACAGCCTGCCGTGGATTAAGCCCGCGTTCAGCGCGCCCAAGCTCAACGACGGAGCGGCCTCGCGCCACCTTGCCGCCCGCCCAACTGCGCTATAGAGGCGCTCTCGGGCGCACCGAAACAGGCAACGGCCCCGAACAGGAACTGGACCGAGAATGGCTTTGCAGACCCTCCCCGCCGATACCCGCCGCCCGCGCCTGGTTCGGGCATGCGCTCGCGGGCTGCTGCTCGGCGCGCTCGGGCTCGGCCTCGCCGGCTGCGGCGGCGGCAACGAGCGGCCCGAGGCCGATCTCGCCGCCGCGCAAGTGACGGCGATCGGCGTCAACTCCTACTTGTGGCGCGCCAGCCTCGAGACGCTGTCGTTCATGCCGCTGACCCAGGCCGACAGCGCCGGCGGGGTGATCGTGACCGACTGGTACGCCAACCCGCAGAACCCGGGCGAACGCGTGAAGCTCTCGGTGTCGATCCTCGACCAGGACTTGCGCGCCGATGCGCTGCGGGTCGCCGCCAGCCGCGAGGTGCTGCAGGGCGGCGCGTGGGTCGCCGCCCCGGTCCAGGCCGCCACCGTGCAGAAGCTCGAGGACATCATCCTCACCAAGGCGCGCGACTTGCGCCGCTCCGCGATCGGCTAACCTAGGAACCAGGCCATGACCGAGCAGCGCTTCGATCCGTCGCACGCCGACGGGCGCTGGCAGCGTGCCTGGGACGAAGCGCGCTGCTTCGCGGCCGACAGCGCCAGCAACAAGCCGAAGAGCTACGTGCTCGAGATGTTCCCGTACCCGTCCGGGCGCATCCACGTCGGCCACGTGCGCAACTACACAATGGGCGACGTGCTGGCGCGCTACAAGCGGATGACCGGGCACGAGGTGCTGCATCCGATGGGCTGGGACGCGTTCGGCATGCCGGCCGAGAACGCGGCGATGGAAAAGGGCGTCCACCCGGCCGGCTGGACCTACCACAACATCGACACCATGCGCGGCCAGCTGAAGCGCCTCGGCTTCGCGCTCGACTGGAGCCGCGAGCTCGCCACCTGCGACCCGAACTACTACGGGCACGAGCAGGCGCTGTTCATCGATCTTTACCAGGCCGGGCTGGTCTATCGTCGCCAGAGCGCGGTCAACTGGGATCCGGTCGACCAGACCGTGCTCGCCAACGAGCAGGTCATCGACGGCCGTGGCTGGCGCTCCGGCGCGCTGGTCGAAAAGCGGCAGCTCGACCAGTGGTTCCTCAAGATAACCGCGTTCGCCCAGGAGCTGCTCGACGGCCTCGGCGAGCTCGACGGCTGGCCCGAGAAGGTCCGCCTGATGCAGGAGAACTGGATCGGCAAGAGCGAGGGCCTGCAGTTCCGCTTCGACCTGACCAACGGTGGCAGCGTCGAGGTCTACACCACCCGGCCGGACACCGTGTTCGGCGCCAGCTTCGTCGCGGTCGCGCCCGATCACCCGCTGGCGCAGGACGTCGCGATGTACAATTGCGACGCGGCGAAGTTCATAGAACTGTGCAAGCGCGGCGGCACGACGGCAGCCGAGCTGGAGACGGCCGAGAAGCTCGGCTTCGATACCGGCATCGGCGCGATCCATCCGTTCACCGGCGCCAGGCTGCCGGTGTTCATCGCCAACTTCGTGCTGATGGAATACGGCACCGGCGCGATCATGGCGGTGCCAGGACACGACCAGCGCGACTTCGACTTCGCCCGCAAGTACGGCCTGCCGATCGTGCGGGTGGTCGCCCCCTCGGCTGCCGAAGCGGACGCGCCGCTGAGCGAAGCCGAGCCGGGCGACGGCGTTCTGGTCAACTCGGGCTTCATCGACGGGATGGGCGTCGCCGAAGCCAAGCGCGCGGTCATCGACCGCGCCCAGGGCGGAGGCTGGGGCGAGGGCAAGACCGTGTGGCGGCTGCGCGACTGGGGCGTTTCCCGCCAGCGCTACTGGGGCACGCCGATTCCGTTCATCCATTGCGCCGCGTGCGGGGTGGTGCCGGTGCCCAAGGACCAGCTGCCGGTCACTTTGCCCGAAGACGTCGATTTCACGACCCCCGGCAACCCGCTCGTCCGCCATCCCACCTGGAAGCACGTGGCCTGCCCGCAATGCGGTGCCGCGGCCGAGCGCGAGACCGACACGCTCGATACGTTCGTCAACAGCTCGTGGTACTTCCTGCGCTTCGCCAGCCAGCCGGCGGACAGGCCGTTCGACCGCGCGGAAGTCGCCCGATGGCTGCCGGTCGAGCAGTACATCGGCGGCATCGAGCACGCGATCCTGCACTTGCTCTACGCCCGCTTCTGGACCCGGGCGCTCGCCCATATCGGTCAGCTCGACGTGAACGAGCCGTTCGCCAGCCTGTTCACCCAGGGCATGGTCACGCACGAGACCTACCGCGCGGGCGACGGCAGCTGGCTCTCGCCGGGGGAGGTGCGCCGGGACGGCGACGACTGGGTCGCGATCGCCGATGGCCGGCCGGTCACCGTCGGCCGGGTCGAGAAGATGTCGAAGTCGAAGAAGAACGTCGTCGACCCCGACGACATGGTCGACCGCTTCGGTGCCGACGCGGTGCGCTGGTTCATGCTCTCCGACAGCCCGCCCGAGCGCGACCTGCCGTGGTCGGACAGCGGGATCGAGGGCTGCGGCCGGTTCGTCCAGCGCCTGTGGCGTCTGTTCGGGCAATGTGGGCTGGGCGGCGCGGGCGCGGACGCCGTCGACGACAGGGCGCTCGACCGCAAGGTTCATCAAACGGTGGCCGCGGTGGCGGCAGACATCGAAGCGCTCGCCTTCAACAAGGCGGTCGCCCGCATTTACGAGCTGACCGCGGCCATCGAGAAAGCGCCGCCTTCAGCCAGCCGCTCGAACGCGATCTCCACGCTGCTGTTGCTGATCGCGCCGATGATGCCGCACCTGGCGGAGGAAGCGCGCGAGCATTTCAATATCGGCCTCGGCCTCGGCCTCGTCGCCGAAGCGGCCTGGCCCGAGGCCGACCCGGCCTTGCTCGTCGACGACGAGGTGACCATCGCCGTCCAGGTCAAGGGCAAGCTGCGCGACACGCTGATGGCGCCCAGGGGCCTGCCGCGAGAGGAGCTGGAGGCGCTTGCGCTGGCGAGTGAGAAGGTCCAGCGGTTCCTCGAGGGAGCCGAAGTGCGCAAGGTGATCGTCGTGCCCGACCGGCTGGTCAACATCGTCGCATGAGGGCGCTCGCCCCCCTGCTGCTGCTCGTGGGGCTCGGCGGCTGCGGTCTCTCGCCGATGTATGCCGGCGGTGGCGACGGCGCGGTGGCGCAAGGCCTGGCCGCGGTCGATGTCGCCCCGATCGAGGGCCGCGCCGGCTGGCTCGTGCGCAACGCGCTGCGTGACCGGCTGGCCCAGAGCGGCGCCGCGGCCGCACCGCGCTACCGGCTCGACGTGCTGCTCGACGACGACCTCGAAGGGCTTGGCCTGCTGACCGACGAGACGGTCGGGCGCGAGCGCCGCACTCTGCGCGCGCGCTACCAGCTGGTCGACCTGTCGAGCGGCGCCATCATGGTCGATGCCACCGCGGGCTCCGACGCCGGCATCGACGTGGTCTCGTCCGAGTTCGCGACGATCGCCGCCGAGGATACCGCGCTCGAGAACCTCGCCGTCGCCGTGGCCGACCGCATCGTCACCCGGCTGACGCTGACCCTGCGCCCGGAGCGGTGAAAGCGACGCAACGCGACTTCGCGGCCGTCGCGCCGCGCGCCGCGCAGCAAGCCCGCATCGCGCTATTCTGCGGCCCCGACGAAGCCGGCGCCGCCGCGGCCGCGGCCAAGCTCGCGGCGATGCTGCCCGATTCCGGTGAGCGCGTCGAGCTGTCGGGCGGCGACTTGCGCTCCGACCCGGTGCGGCTCGGCGACGAGGCGCGCTCGGTCTCGCTGTTCGGCGGCACCCGGCACATCCTTGTGCGCGCGAGCGGCGACGAGGCGCACGACGCGGTCAGCACCTATCTCCAGGTGATCGACGCCGGCGAAGCCGAAGGCGCCTGCCCGGTGCTGATCGTCGCCAGCTCGGCCACCGACAAGTCGCGCACGGCCAAGCTGCTCGAGAAGCGGGCGGATGCGCTGGTGGCGATGTTCCATCCGCCCGACCTCGCCAGCGTGACCCGCGAGGTCCGGGCCATGGCCGACGCCGCGGGCCTGCGCTTGGGCGGGGACCTGGCCGAGCGCATCGCCCGCGCGGTCGGGCTCGACATCCGCCTGGCGCAGTCCGAGGTCACCAAGCTCGCGCTCTATCTTGACGCCTCCCCGCAAGCGCCGCGCCTGGCCGACGAGGAAGCGGTCGACGCGATCGGCGCCAAGACCGAGGAGGACGGCTTCATGCCGCTGGTCAACGCAGTGCTGTCGGGCGAGGCCGGCCGCCTGCCGGGTGAGCTTCGCCGGCTGCGCGAGGTGTCGCTCAACCCCGTCGGGGTGCTGCTGGCGATCGAGCGCCGCGCGGCCCAGCTGGCGCAACTCTCCGCCCGCCTCGGTCTCGGCGGACGGGTCAACGACCTGCTCGACGCCGAGCAGAAGGCCCACCGGGTGTTCTGGCGCGACCGCAAGGACCTGGCGGTGCAACTCCAGCGCTGGAACGCGCGCAAGCTCGAGCGGCTGGTGCAGCGGCTCGCCGGGCTGCACCGGGCGCTGCTCGCCAACAGCCAGGCGGCCGAGCTGCTGCTGGCGCAGGAACTGGCCGAGATCGCCCGCTTCGCCTCGCCGCGCCGCTAGATTTCCACAGGCCGATGGCGAGACGGCTCGCGCAGGCGTCCAAATTCGCGTGGCAATCGCCGCCTGATCGGTTATGTGAATCTACGTAGTTAAAGGCATCGGCAGCCAAATCCAGCTGGGGGGGTGGATAGCGGTGAATGCGCCGGCGGTAATCATTGAGCTCGGCACGCCGCCGCAGCCAGCGCCCGAGGCGGGGCTTGCCCCCTCGCTCGAGCGCCGCCGGCTGCGCATCTACTTGTTCCAGATGCTGGCCGACGTCGCGCTGCTGTTCGGTGCCTGCGCGCTCGCCGGCTACCTCTATTTCGGCAGCGCCGAGAAGCTGGCGCCGTTTATCGTCGCCCAGCTGCTGATGCCCGTGTTCGTGACCATAGCGCTGTACAACGGGACTTATTCGCTGAGCGCCCTGACCGACTGGCGCGCCAGCAGCTTGCGGGCGATCTCGGCGCTGCTGATTTCGGGCGCGTTGCTCAACTTCCTGCTGTTCTTCGTCAAGCTCAACGCCAACCTGTCGCGGGCGATCTTCGCCGCCGGGCTGATCCTCGCCGCGTTCGGCATGGTCGCGGCCCGCGTCGCCGTGACGCGCTGGATCGCCCGGCAATGGGGCCCCACGCCGCTGAATCGCCTGTTGATCGACGCCGGAGGGCCGCCGGTGGCGGTGCCCCATGCCTATCGCATCGATGCGCTGGAGCTGGGCTTGACCCCGGCGCTCGACGATCCGCACGCGCTCGACCGGCTCGCGCGGTACTTGCGCAATATGGACGAGGTGATCGTTAACTGCCCCGACCGGGATCGTGGCGCGTGGGTGCAGGTCCTCAAGGGCTCGGGCGTGCATGGCGAAGTGACCAGCGAGCTGGTGCGCGACATCGGCGTGCTCGGCGTCATCCACCGGCAGGACGCCGACGTCTCGAGCCTGCTCGTGTCGACCGGTCCGCTCGGCATCCGCGCGCGCGCGGCCAAGCGAATCTTCGACCTCGCCGTGTCGGGGCTGGGCCTGATCGTGCTGTCGCCCGTGCTGCTGCTCGCCATGGCGGCGATCAAGCTCGAGGACGGGGGACCGATCCTGTTCAAGCAGCGGCGGCTGGGCCGGCACAACCGGTTCTTCTCGATCTACAAGTTGCGGACGATGCGTTGCGACCGGAGCGACGCGGAAGGTCTGCGCTCGGTCGGGCGCGGCGACGACCGTGTGACCCGCATCGGCCGGTTTCTGCGCGGCACCAGCCTCGACGAGCTGCCGCAGCTGATCAACGTGCTGCGCGGCGACATGAGCATCGTCGGCCCGCGGCCGCACGCGCTCGGCTCGCAGGCGGGCGACAAGCTGTTCTGGCAGGTCGACAACCGCTATTGGCAGCGCCATTCGCTCCGCCCCGGCCTCACCGGCCTGGCGCAGATCCGCGGCTTCCGCGGCGCGACCGATTGCGAGTCGGACTTGGCTGCACGGCTGCAGGCCGATCTCGAATACCTCGCCGGGTGGACGCTGTGGCGCGACATCGCCATCGTGTTGCGCACCTTCGGCGTGCTGGTGCACGAGCGCGCCTATTGACGCCGGCCAAGGGGTTGCCCTTCGCGGTTGGCGCCGCCATCTGCCGGCGATGGCAGCGCCCCGCTTCCACTCGATGCCCGATGGCCGCCGCATCGCCTACCGCCACGAACCCGGAGAGGGCCCGGCGGTCGTTTTCCTGCCGGGCTACCGGTCGGACATGGCGGGGAGCAAGGCGACCGCCCTGCTCGCCTGGGCCGAGGCCCGGCGGCGCGAGTGCCTGCTGCTCGACTACTCCGGTTGCGGCGAAAGCCCCGGTGATTTCGCGCAGGGCACGCTGAGCCGGTGGGCGGAGGAGGTCCTAGCGCTGATCGACCACCGCGTCGCCGGCCCGCTCGTGCTCGTCGGCTCGTCGATGGGCGGCTGGCTGATGCTGCTCGTGGCGCGCGCGCTCGGGCCGCGCGTCGCCGGGCTCGTCGGCATCGCCGCGGCGCCCGACTTCACCGAGTGGGGCTACGGCGTGGAGCAGAAGGCGCGCCTCGCCGCCGGGGAGACGGTGTTCGAGGACAATCCCTACGGCCCGGACCCGACCCCCACGTACCCCGGCTTTTGGGCCGACGGCCAAGCGCACCGTCTGCTCGGCGGCGCGATCGCGCTCGAGTGCCCGGTGTGGCTGCTGCACGGGCAGGACGATGCCGACGTGCCCCCCGAAGTCTCGCTGCGGCTCGCCCGCGCTGTGCGTTCACTCGATGTGCAGGTGACGCTGGTCAAGGGAGGCGACCATCGCCTGTCGCGCGACAGCGACATCGCCCTGCTGCTGCGCACCGTCGGGGCGATCGCCTGAAAGCCCGCTTATGATCGCCGCCGTCCTCTTCGCCTTGGCGCAAACCGTCGCCGACGCACCGCCCGCCGCGCCGCGCACCGTGGCCGAGGACCGGCTCGAAGCATGCATGGACCAGGCGCGCAGCGATCCGGCGAACGCCATCGCCGAGGCCGGGCGGTGGGCCGCCGAGACGAGCGGGGCGGAGACGAGCTATCCGCAGCAGTGCCTCGGGATCGCCTATACCGCGCTGCTGCGCTGGGAAGCCGCCGAGCGCGCCTTCCTGGCCGCGCGCGAGGCGGCGCCCGAGTCCGCGCGTTTCCGCCGCGCGCAGCTGGCGACGATGGCCGGCAACGCCGCGCTGGCCGAAGAGCGCGCCGCCGCGGCCCTGCTCGCGCTCGCCCTGGCGACCGGTGACGCCGAGGCGACCGGCGACGCCGGCCTGCAAGCGATCGTCCAGATCGACCGGGCCCGCGCGCTGGTGTTGCAGGGCGAGACCGCCGAGGCCGAGGCGGTGCTCGCGCGCGCGCGCGCGCTCGACGCGCAAAGCCCCTACGCCTGGCTGCTCTCGGCCACGCTGGCCCGCCGCCTGGGCAAGCTCGACGAGGCGCAAAACTTCATCCAGACCGCTGCTGCGCTGGCCCCGGACTACCCGGAGACGGGGCTCGAGGCCGGCGTCATCGCCATGCTCGGCGGGCGCGAGGAAGCCGCCGCGGCGAGCTGGCGCTCGGTGATCGCGATCGAGCCCGACAGCGAGGCCGCCGCCACCGCGCGCGCGTACCTGGCGCAGCTCGAGCAGGACCCGCCGGCCGCGCCATGATCCCGCTCTCGGTGCTCGACCTGGTGCCGATCCGCGAGGGCAGCGGCGTCGCCGAGGCGCTCGCCGAAGCGGGCAAGCTCGCCGCGACGGCCGAGCAAGCCGGGTACAGGCGCTTCTGGGTGGCGGAGCACCACGGCACGCTCGGCGTGGCCGGCGGCGCCACCTCGGTCGTGCTCGCGCATGTCGGCCACGCAACCTCGGCCATCCGCATCGGCGCCGGCGGGATCATGCTGCCGAACCACAATCCGTTCGTCATCGCCGAGCAGTTCGGCACGCTTGACGGGCTGTTCCCCGGGCGGGTCGACCTCGGCCTCGGGCGGGCGCCGGGCGCTGCGGGGATTCTGGCGCAGGCGCTGCGCAAGAACCTGCACCAGGCGGCGGAGTACTTCCCGCAGGATGTGGTCGAGCTGCGCGCGCTGCTCACCGGCGACCTCGACCTGCCGATCGCGGCGACCCCCGGTTTTGGGGCGCAGATCCAGCTATGGATGCTCGGATCGAGCCTGTTCGGGGCGCAGCTCGCCGCGCGGCTCGGGCTGCCTTATGCGTTCGCCAGCCACTTCGCGCCCGACCACCTCGACGCCGCGCTGGCCGCCTACCGCAGCCAGTTCCGTCCCTCCGCCGCGCTCGACAAGCCGCACGCGATGGCGGCGATGACGGTGATTTGCGCCCCGAGCGACGAGGAGGCCGAGTTGCTCGCCTCGAGCCAGGACCAGGCCTTCGTCCGTCTCCGCAGCGGCGATCCCGGCAAGCTGCCGCCGCCGGTGCCCGGCTACCGCGAGACATTGCCTCCGAGCGCCCGCGCGATGCTCGAGCACCTCGGCCAGGCCCGGGCGGTCGGCTCGCCCGAGACGGTGCGCACGCGAATCGAACGGTTCGTCGACCGCACGGCCGCCGACGAGATCATCGTCTCCGGCGCGACGTTCGATCCCGCGGCCCGGCGCCGCTCGCTCGAGCTGACGATGGAGGCGGTTTCATGAGATACCGGATTGGGGGTGTCCGCCGGCGGCGTTCGCTGTAAGGGCGAGCGAGGAACACGCGGGCCATCGCGCCCGTTGAGAGATCGGCAGGGGCCGGCGGGAGAACCTGGGCATGGCGAGGGCGACGCGGCACGACGGCGAGGGGCTGGCTGCGCTGCCTGCCGGCGAACGCAAGCTGGCGCGCACGCTGCGTGGCCGCATCGCCGATTCGCTGCTGCCCGGCGAGGCCGGGCTGACCGGCGAGCCGCTCGACGAGGCCGCCGCCTTCCTGCTCGAGGCCGCGCGCGAGCGAAAGGAAGGCGAGGCGGCGCTGCTGGTCCGCTCGGCCTCCGGCGAGCGACGGATCACGCGCATCGCGGTGGTCAACCGCGACATGCCGTTCCTGGTGGATTCGATCGCCGCAACGATCGCCGCGCAAGGCCTGGCGATCGACTTGCTGGTCCACCCGATCATCCCGGCGGGGCGCGACGCCCATGGCCGCCTGACATCGCTTCCCGAAGACGAAGCGGGCGAGGCCAGGCCGGAATCGATGATCTATCTCGAGACCCCGCGCGTCGATGCCAAGGACCGTCGCACGCTCCAGCGCGAGCTGGCGACGACGCTGGCCGATGTCCGTGCCGCGGTCGCTGACTGGCCGAAGATGCGCGAGCTGATCGCGGATGACGCCGCCCGCGTGAACGATCCCGAAGGCGCGGAGCTGCTGCGCTGGCTCGGCGACGGGATGCTCACGCTGCTCGGGCACCTGACCGTGCGGCGCGACGGCAGCCGCTCGCAGCTGCTCGGCATCTGCCGCAAGAGCGCGCGCGAGCTGCTCGCCGAGGAAACATATGCCCGCGCGTTCGACTGGTTCGATGGCAAGCGCGGACGGAAGGGCCCGGCGCCGCTGATCATCAAGGCCAACCGCGCCTCGCGCGTCCACCGCCGCGTGCCGCTCGATGTCTTCATCGTCCCCCAGCTCGAGGACGGCAAGATCGCCGCGCTGTCGATTCACGCCGGCATCTGGACCAGCGTCGCGCTGGCAACGCTCCCCGCCGAGGTCCCGAAGCTGCGCCGCAAGCTTGCCGCGATCATGGACGAGCTCGACTTCCAGCCGGGCAGCCACGACGGCAAGGCGCTGGTCCACGCGCTCACCGCGCTCCCCCATGACCTCGTGATCGGCTTCACCGACGATGATATCGCCCGCGTGGCGACGACGATGATGGCGCTGGCCGACCGCCCACGTCCGCGCGTCGCGGTGGTCATGGCGCCGCTCCGCCGGCACTTGTTCGCCTTCGTCTGGCTCCCGCGCGACATGCTGTCGACCGCGGTGCGGATGCAAATCCAGACGCTGCTCGAAAGCTCGACCGGCGCCGACACGCTCGACTGGAGCCTGCTCGTCGAAGGCGGCAATCTGGCGATGTTGCGCTTCGTGCTCGACTTCCGCGGCGTCGGCCGCGAGCCCGACGGCGCGGCAATCGACGCGCGGCTGCAGGAGATGCTGCGCGGGTGGGCCGACGCGGTCGAGGCCGCGCTCGCCGAGGGCGGCGAGGCCGGCCGCGCCGCGGCGCTCGCCGCGCGCTACGCCGAAGCCTTCCCGCCCGCCTATCGCACCGCTTACGGCCCCGCCGAGGCCGCCCGCGACATCGAACGAATGCGCCGGCTCGGCGCCGACGAGCGCGAGCGGCCGCTCCGTCGCGACGTCCGCCTCTATCGCCTCGATGGCGATCCGGCCGACCGGCTGCGGCTGAAGGTCTACCAGCTCGGCGGCGCGTTGCCGCTGTCCGACGCGGTGCCGGCCCTCGAGAACTTCGGCTTCCGCGTGCTGGCCGAGCGGGCGACCGAGCTGACCGGCAACGAGCCCGGGACGATCCACGACTTCAGCCTGGGGCTGCTGCCCGCCGAGGATGGTGACGCGCTGCTCGCCCGCAGCCGCGCCATCGAAGCGGCGATCTGCGCGGTGCTCAATGCCAGGGCCGAGGACGACGTGTTCAACCGCCTGGTCATCGGCACCGGGCTGAGCGCGCAGGAAGCCGATTGGCTGCGCGCGTTGTACCGCTACTTGCGGCAGGCCAGCGTGGCCTTCACGATCTATACCGTGGTCGACGCGCTGCGCGGGGCACCGGTCGTCACCCGGGGGCTCATCGAGCTGTTTCGGGTGCGCCACGACCCGGCGTTCGCGGGAGACCGGGCGACCGCGGCGGCCGCCGCGGAAGAGGCGATCCGCGCCGGCCTGGCCGGCGTCGCGGCGATCAACGACGACCGGCTGTTGAGACTCTACTGGGCGACGATCGGGGCCATCCTGCGGACCAACGCGTTCGCTCCGGCGGGGGCCGAGGCGCTCGCGCTCAAGCTCGATTCGGCGCTTGTGCCGAACTTGCCCAAGCCGGTGCCGTGGCGCGAGATCTTCGTCTATTCGCGGAGGGTCGAAGGCATCCACTTGCGCGCCGGCCCGGTCGCCCGCGGCGGCATCCGCTGGTCGGACCGGCGCGACGACTTCCGGACCGAGGTCCTCGGGCTGATGAAGGCGCAGCGGGTCAAGAACGCGGTCATCGTCCCGACCGGCGCGAAGGGCGGGTTCTATCCCAAGCGCCTGCCCGACCCCGCGGTGGACCGCGACGCGTGGGCGGCGGAGGGCGAGGAAAGCTACAAGCTGTATATCCGCACCTTGCTGTCGATCACCGACAACCTGGTCGGCGAGAAAGTGGTCCATCCCGCCGGCGTCGTGATCCACGACGGCGAAGACCCTTACTTCGTCGTCGCGGCCGACAAGGGCACCGCGGCGTTCTCCGACACCGCCAACGCTATCGCCGCGGAGTTCGATTTCTGGCTCGGCGACGCGTTCGCCAGCGGCGGCTCGAAAGGCTACGACCACAAGGCGATGGGCATCACCGCCAAGGGCGCGTGGCTCTCGGTGCAGCGGCATTTCCTCGAGATGGGCATCGACGTGCAGCGCGATGCGGTGCGTGTCGTCGGCTGCGGCGACATGTCGGGCGACGTGTTCGGCAACGGCATGCTGCTGTCGCAATCGATCCGGCTCATCGCCGCGTTCGACCACCGCCACGTGTTCATCGACCCCGAGCCGGACGCCGCGGCGAGCTGGAAGGAGCGCCAGCGGCTGTTCGGCCTGCCGCGGTCGAGCTGGGCGGACTATTCGGACAAGCTGATCTCACGAGGCGGCGGCGTGTTTCCGCGCACGATGAAGCGCATTCCGCTATCTCCGCAGGCGCGCGCGGCGCTCGGCATCGATGTGCCGGAGCTCGATCCCGACAGCCTGATCAACGCGATCCTCAAGAGCCCGGTGGACCTCATCTGGTTCGGCGGCATCGGCACGTACGTCAAGTCGAGCCAGGAGACCCACCAGCAGGTCGGCGACCCGGCAAACGACGCATTGCGGGTCAGCGGCGAGGAGCTCCGGGCGAAGGTGGTGGGTGAGGGGGCCAATCTCGGCGTCACCCAGGCGGGACGCATCGAGTTCGCGCTCCACGGCGGGCGGATCAACACCGACTTCATCGACAATTCGGCGGGAGTCGATTGCTCCGACAACGAGGTCAACATCAAGATCGCGCTCGAGGCGGCCAAGCGGGCCGGGCAGCTTTCGGAGAAACGCCGCGTCGCGCTGCTCGAGGCGATGACCGAGGAAGTCGCCGCGCTGGTGCTCGAGGACAACCGGCTCCAGGCGCTGGCGCTGTCGATCGCCGAGGCCGGCGGGGCCCGGGTGGTCGCCGCGCAGACCCGGCTGATCGAAACGCTCGAGGAAGCGGGCGAGCTCGACCGCCGCACCGAAGGGCTGGCCGACAGCGAGACGCTCGTGCGGCGCGCGGCCGACGGCCAGGGGCTGACCCGGCCCGAGCTGGCGGTGCTGCTGTCGAACGCCAAGCTGGCCTTGCAGGACGCCATCGAGACGAGCGAGCTGGCGGCCGATCCGGCGGTCGAGCCGCTGCTGCTCGGAGATTTCCCGGCCGACATGCAGGGTCCGTTCCGCAAGCGCATCCTGGGCCATCGGCTGCGTCCGCAGATCGTCGCCACGGTCATCGCCAACGGGATCGTCAACCGCATGGGCCTGGTCCACCCGTTCGAGCTGGCGGAGGAGGAAGGTGCCGGCCTCGACCACGTCGCCGCGGCGTTCGTCTCGACCTCGCGGCTGCTCGGCATGGAAGCGATCTGGGCGGCGATCGACGCCACGGCGATGCCCGAGGCGGCGCGGCTGCTGCTGTTCGACCAGGCCGCCTCGGCGCTGCGCGGACACATGGCCGATCTGCTGCGCTCGGGGGGCGCGGTGCTGTCGCCCTCGCGGCTGATGAACGAGATGGCCGGCGAAGTCGCCGAGCTGGTGGACCATGTCGACGACCTGCTGGCCAAGGAAGCGCGCGGCCACGCGGCGGCGATCGCCGCCGGGCTGCTGGCGGCGGGCGCGCCGGCGGAGCTGGCGGCGATCGTCGCGCAGCTGTTCGCGGTCGACGGCGCGTTCGGGCTCGCCCGGCTGTCGCGCGACACCGGTATCGCGCCGGTCCGGCTGACCCAGGCGTTCAGCGACCTCGGCGAGCGGCTCGGGCTCGACTGGGCCCAGCAGAAAGCCTCGGTGATGAACCCGTCGGATCCGTGGGAACGGTTGCTCGTTGCGGGTCTTGCCCGCGATTTCCAGCAGATGCGCTTCGAGTTCCTGCGCTCGCTCGCCGGGCGCAAGCGCGGCAAGGACCCGCTGGCGCTCATCGACGAGTGGGCCCGGGCCCGTGCGCCGGCGATCCGCCAGTTCCGCGCGATGATCGCCCGGGCGCAGGCCTCGCCGACGCTCGCGCCCGCGGTGCTGGCGCAAGTCGCCAGCCAGGCGCGCAACCTGCTGCGGCGGTGAGCCGGTGACCGCGGCAATCGGGGCGCGCGCGGACGTCGTCATCGTCGGCACCGGTCACGGCGGCGCGCAAGCCGCGCTCGCGCTGCGCCAGAACGGATTTTCCGGCTCGATCGTGCTGGTCGGCCGCGATTCGGTGCCGCCTTACGAGCGGCCGCCGCTGTCGAAGGAATACCTCGCCGGGGAGAAGCCGTTCGAGCGGCTGCTGATCCGCCCGGCGACGTTCTGGGGCGAACGCGACATCGGGCTCCTGCTGGAGACCAACGTCGCCAAGGTCGATCCGGCCGCCAGGACGGTGACGGTGTCGGGAGGCGATACGCTGGCCTACGGCACGCTGGTGTGGGCCGCCGGCGGCGACGCGCGGCGGCTGTCGTGCCCCGGCGCGCAGCTCGACGGGGTCCACGTGGTCCGCGACAAGGCCGACAGCGACCACATCCGCGCCCACATCGCCGCGGGGCGGCGGCGGGCGGTGGTCATCGGCGGCGGCTACATCGGGCTCGAGACCGCCGCGGTGCTGACCAAGCTGGGTTGCGAGGTCGTCGTGGTCGAGATGCTCGACCGCGTGCTCGCCCGCGTCGCCGGCGAGGCGCTGTCGCGGTTCTACGAGGCCGAGCACCGTGCGCAGGGAGTCGCCTTGCAGCTCGGCGCGGAGGTCGAGGCGATCGAGGGCGACGAGCGGGTGACCGGCGTGCGCCTCGCCGGCGGCGAGACCATCGCCTGCGACCTCGTCGTCGTCGGCATCGGCATCGTGCCCGCGGTCGGCCCGCTGATCGCCGCCGGCGCAGCCGGCGCCAACGGGGTCGACGTCGATCCGTTCTGCCGCACCAGCCTGCCCGAGGTCTACGCGATCGGCGACTGCGCCGCACACGCCAATGCGTGGGCGGGCGGCGCCGTCGTCCGGCTCGAAAGCGTGCAGAACGCGCACGACATGGCCAGCACCGCGGCGCGGGCGATCTGCGGCGACCCGCAGGCATACGAGGCGATGCCGTGGTTCTGGTCCAACCAGTACGACCTGAGGCTGCAGACCGTCGGGCTCAGCCTCGGCCACGACGCGACCGTGCTGCGCGGCGACCCGGCCAGCCGCAGCTTCTCGGTGATCTACCTCAAGGGCGGCCAGGTCATCGCGCTCGACTGCGTCAACAAGACCAAGGACTACGTCCAGGGCCGCAAGCTGATCGAGGCCAAGGGGGTGATCGCGCCCGAGCGGCTGGCCGATGCCGAGACGCCGCTCAAGGACCTGCTGTAAGCCGGCCCAATGCCCATTCGGCGGCCTCGGCGACGACCGGGTCGGGGTCGGCGATCAGCGCGCGCACCGGCGCTTCCAGCGCGGCATTGCCGCTGTTCCCCGCCGCGATCAGGCAGGTGCGCACGAACCGGTCGCGGCCGATGCGCTTAACCGGCGAGCCCGAGAACAGCCGCCGGAAGCCGGCGTCGTCGAGCGCCAGCAGCTCGGCGAGCCGCGGCGCGGCGAGCTCGGCGCGCGGCAGGAACGCGCGGTGGCGCGCGGCGGTCGCGGCGAACTTGTTCCACGGGCACACGGCCAGGCAATCGTCGCAGCCGTAGATGCGGTTGCCGATCGCCTCGCGGAATTCCTCGGGGATCGGCCCTTTGTGCTCGATCGTCAGGTACGAGATGCAGCGCCGCGCATCGAGCCGGAACGGAGCCGGGAAGGCGTTCGTCGGGCACACGTCGAGGCACGCGCGGCAGCTGCCGCAGCGCTCGGCGTGCGGCTCGTCGGGGGCGAACGGGAGCGTGGTGTAGATCGCCCCGAGGAACAGCCATGACCCGTGCTCGCGGCTGACGAGGTTGGTGTGCTTCCCTTGCCAGCCGAGGCCCGCGGCCGCGCCGAGGGGCTTTTCCATCACCGGCGCGGTGTCGACGAACACCTTGAGCTCGGTCCCGGGCGCTTCGGCGACCAACCAGCGGGCCAGCGCCTTGAGCGCTTTCTTGACGGTGTCGTGGTAATCGCCGCCTTGCGCATAGACCGAGATCCGCGCCCGTTCGGGATCGCCCTCGAGCGCCATCGGATCGGCGGCGGGCGCATAGCTCATGCCGAGCGCAATGACGCTCCTCGCTTCGGGCCACATCGACTGCGGCCCCTGGCGGACCTCGGCGCGCGCTTCCATCCACTCCATCTCGCCGTGCGCGCCGTCGGCGAGCCACTGGCGCAGCCGCTCGGAGCGCAGCGGGTCGTCGGCCGCCGGGGCGAATCCTACGCTGGCGAAGCCGAGCGCGCGCGCCTGCTCGATCAGCCGCGACTTCAAGCTGTCCAAGTTCCCCGGCTCGTCCAAATCCACCTTGCTCCCGTTGACCCGCGGCGGTTAAGCCACGGCATGGGGCGGGGCAATCTTGCGATCGAGGCAAACGGCCTCGTCAAGCGGTTCGACGGGACGCTGGCGGTCGACGGCGTCGACCTCGCCGTGCCCGAAGGCGCGATCTACGGCATCCTCGGCCCCAACGGGGCCGGCAAGACGACCACCTTGCGCATGCTGCTCGGGATCATCGAGCCCGATGCCGGCGAACGCCGCGTGCTCGGGCACGCCAACCCCCAGGCGATCGCCCGCCAGGTCGGCTACCTGCCCGAGGAGCGCGGACTCTATCCGTCGATGAAGGCGTACGAGGCGATCGCCTTCATGGGCGCGCTGCGCGGCTGCCGCTGGCCGAAGGGCGCCAGCGCGGGCGCGAGTTGCTCGCCAATCACGGGCTCGGCTACGCCGCCGAGCGGCAGATCCGCCAGCTCTCGAAAGGCATGGCCCAGCAGGTCCAGCTGCTCGGCACGCTGGTGCACCAGCCGCGGCTGGTGATCCTCGACGAGCCGTTCGCGGGGCTCGACGCGATCAACCAGGGCAAGCTCGAGCGGCTGATCCGCGAGCTCGCCGCCAAGGGCACCACGGTGATCTTCTCGACCCACGTCATCGCCCACGCCGAACGCCTGTGTGACGACGTGGCGATCATCGCCGGCGGCAAGGTGCCCTACGCGGGTTCCGTCGACGCCGCGCGCGACCGCATCCGGCCGCAAGTTCGCCTCGAAACGCGCAATCCCGACGGGACGTGGCGTGCGGCGCTGCCCGCCGAAGCCTGGCGCGAGGGCGCATTCTGGCATTTCCCGCTGCCCGAAAGCGGCGTGGAGCCGCTGCTGCGCGCGCTGATCGAGGGCGACGCCGGCATCCAGTCGCTGCAGATCGAGCGCGCCGGGTTGCACGACGCGTTCGTCGCCATTGCCGGCGCGGCGGCGGCGAGGGCGCTCGAGGCCGAGCCGGAACGCCAGGCATGACCGCCGAACGGCTTCCGCTGCTGAAGGCGGCCTATGTCATCGCCCGGCGCGATTTCACCGCGATCTTGTTCAGCCGCGCGTTCATCTTCTTCCTGCTCGGGCCGCTGTTCCCGATCACCGTCGGCGCGCTCGCGGGCGGGATCGGCCAGCGGGTCGACAGCGCGGCGATGGCGCCGCAGATCGGCATCGCCATGCAGGCGGCGGACGTCGACCGCATGCTCGCCGCGCGCGAAAGCCTGGCCGGGCAGCTTGGTCCCGGCGTGCCCCAGATGATCGTGCTGCGCCGGCTTAATCCGGGCGACCGCTACGATCCTGCGGCGGTGCTCGGTCGCCGCGAGGGCAGCCTCGCAGCGGTGCTCACCGGCACCCCCGCCGCGCCGGTGCTGACCGCCGATGCGGAGCGGCTGCAGCGCTGGCAGGGTCTCGTCGCGGTGGTCGCCGCGACCGCAGGGCAGCCGCAGGCGAGCTATCCCGAGGTCGAGCTTCGCGCGGTCGCCGCGAGCGGGGCGAGCCAGACCCAAGGCAGGCTGCGCACCGCGCAGGCGGGCCAAGTCCTGCTGTTCCTGCTGATCATGTTGCTCGCCGGAATGGTCCTGTCCAACCTGGTCGAGGAGAAGGCCAACAAGATCATCGAGATCCTCGCCGCGGCAATCCCGATGGACGCGGTGTTTCTCGGCAAGCTGTTCGCCATGCTGGCGATCTCCCTGGTCGGCATCGGCGTATGGGCGGCGGTGATCGGCGGGCTGATGGGCCTGGCGGGGCTCGAAGGGATGATCGGCGGGGCGGTCGATCTGCAGGGCCTGCCCACCCCGGGAGTCGGCTGGCCGTCGTTCCTCGCGCTCGGCATCGCCTACTTCGCGATGGGCTACCTGCTGCTCGGCTCGGTGTTCCTGGCGATCGGCTCGCTGGCGACGACGGTGCGCGAGGTCCAGACGCTGTCGATGCCGGTGACGATGATGCAGGTGCTGCTGTTCCTGTTCGCCACGCTGGCGATCGGCGATCGCGGCGGGCCGATCGAATGGGCGGCGATGGCGTTCCCGTTCAGCTCGCCGTTCACCATGCTCGCGCGCGCGGCGCAGGACGACGCGCTGTGGCCGCACGCGCTGGCGCTGGCGTGGCAGCTGGCGTGGGTTGCGCTGTCGATCCGCCTCGGCGCGGCGCTGTTTCGCAAGCGGGTGATGAAGTCGGGACCGCAGGGGGTCAAGCGGAAGCGCTGGCGGCGCGACGCGCCGGCGGTTGCCGACGGGGGCGGGCGCTCCTAGATTGTTCAGCGAAGGTTCGAAGCAACCGCGATAGGGTCACAGCCATGTTCGACCAGCCCCACCCGACTCGCCGCCGCGCCCTCGCCTGGCTCGCTGCCGGCGTCGCCGTGCCCGTGCTCGCCGCGTGCGGCGGCGCGGCGGAGGCGAAGACCTACCGCGTCTCGTTCCCCGACAGCGAATGGCGCAAGCGGCTCAGCCCGGCGGTGTACCGCGTGCTGCGCGAGGAGGACACCGAGCGGCCCTATAGCTCGCCGCTCAACCGCGAGCACCGCAAGGGCACGTTCGTCTGCGCCGGCTGCAACAACCAGCTCTATTCGAGCGAGACCAAGTTCGAGAGCGGCACCGGCTGGCCGAGCTTCTACCGCCCGCTGCCGGGCGCGATCGGCACCTCGACCGACCTCAAGCTCGGCTACCCGCGCACCGAGGTGCATTGCGCCGATTGCGGCGGGCACCTTGGCCACGTGTTCAACGACGGGCCGCGGCCGACAGGCTTGCGTTATTGCATGAACGGCCTGGCGATGAAGTTCCGCCCGGCCTGACCGCCGCTCAGCTCTTTACCCGCCACACCTGGAGCTTTTCGGGCGCGCCGATGTCGATGCGCTCGAGCCAGGCGGGCGCCCGTTCTTCCGATAGCGCCTCGGCGAAGCTGCCGGGCGACTTGTAGACGAACAGCTCGACTTCGTAGAGGTCGGTGCAGATCACCACGTAGCGCGCGCCGTGCCGGCGGATCTGCGCGTGTGCCTGCTCGGGCGTGCCGGTGAACGCCGCGATCACGTCGCGCATCGCCGCTTCGCCGCGGTGGTGGCCGGTGGCGACGACGCGGTGATGGCTCATCTCGACAATCGCCGGGCCGATATCGAGCGGGGCGAAGATCGTCGCCGGCGCGAACCGGTCGAGCTTGGCGGTGTGATCCATCATCTCGCATTCGGACTCGGACACTTTCTTCAGCTTGCCGGTGCCGACGGTCTCCTCGTTGACGAGCGTGCGGGCGACCGCGGCCGGGAACGCCGGCAGCAGCACCAGGATCACCGTGAGCCCCGCGGCGAGCTTGCGCCAGTTTCCGCTGGCGGTGCGCAGCCGGGCAAGCAGCTGCAGCGCCAGCCAGCCGAGCGGGATCGCCGACAGCGCGCCGACGAAGCCTTGCGAGCGCCACACCAGCAGCGCCGTCAGGTAAGCGATCGTCGCGACCAGCAGGTACTCGAGCCACCAGCGGCGCTCGGCCGGGGCGCGGTGGCGGGCGAAATGCGCCAGCACCCCGAGCGCGATCGCGCCGCCGATCACCACCGGGATCGAGAGCAGCAGGTTGATCCGCCAGAACGGCAGGCCTTCGAGCACTTTCTCGTACCAGAATTCCCGCACCAGCGGGTCGAGTCCGGCGAACGGGCCGCTCGAACATTGCGGCGCGCTGGCGAGGAACAGCGCGAGCCCGGCCGCTCCGGCGGCGCCGAGCAGGCCGACCAGCACCGCCGGCGAACGCGGGCGCAGCCAGGCGATGCCGGCGACGAGCGCGGTGACGAGCGCGAGCAGGCCGAGGTACGGCGGCGAGACGGCGTCGCAGTGCGCGGCGAGGTCGGCCACGCCGCGCGTCGCCAGGAACAGCACCACCAGGCTTCCGGTCAGCGCGGCGAGGAACGCCGGCAGAGAGCGGCTGTCGCGCTCGAGCAGCCAGCGCAAGCCGAAGGCCCCGCCGAACGCGGCCATGATCGGCAGCACCTCGAGCGAGATCGACAGGCCGAAGGCGAGCGCCGCGCCGGACAGCGCGGCCCCTTTCGCGCCGCGGCCGGGAAGCAGGCCGAGGAGGGCGACGACGACGCTGAAGATCTGCCACCCGTGATGGTCGATCCGCAGCGGCTGGATTTGCGCCACCAGCAGCGGCGAGAGGCCGAGCGACAGGCAGACAAAAGTCACCGCCTCGGTATCGAAGAACCGCGCCGCGATCCGCGCGGCGACGAACATGATCGCGCCCAGCGTCAGCAGCGGGACCGCGATCATCGCGGTCATCTCCGCGCCCGCCTGGCCGATCAACGGCGTCAGCATGCCGATCGTGGCCGCCAGCGGGATGTCGACCAGACGCGACCAGTGCATCAGCACCCCTTCGGGCGGATCGATGCGGTACTGGTGGAGGTCGAACCAGCCCTGCCCGGCGAGCAAGTCGCGGACCTGGACCAGCCGCAGCATGTCGTCGGGATCGGGGAACTTGCGCTGGAGAATCCCGCCGAGGTTGACCAGCAGAATGATCGCGCACAGCCCGGCCCAGACCAGCGCCACGCGGGCGAACGGGAAGCGCGCCGGCGCCGGCGCGGCGAGGGCCTCGCTCATGCCGCGGCGCCGCGGAAGACGATCTTGCTGCGCAGCAGCCAGGTGGCGGCGAAGCTGGCGGCGATCGCCACCAGTTTGGCGGCGCGCGGGTCGAGCCCGGCGTTGTCGCCGGCGAAGACGATGCCCGCGGTCAGGCCGAGCCCGAGCAGCGCGGAACCGACGAACAGCGCCTTCTGCCGCGTGCGCTCGATGCCGCGCTCCGCGACTGTGTCGGCGAACACCGCGCGGCTCGACATTAGCCAGTGGGCGACGATGCCCGCGCAATAGCCGACCGCCGAAGCAGCCGCCGGCCACATCGACAGGGCGAGCAGCGCGAGGAAGCAGCCCATGTCGACCGCCAGCGCGCCGATGCTGGCGAGCAGGTAGCGGACCAGGCGCACGTCCGAGACGCGCGAGAGCAGCGCGACCATCGCCGGCCTCACGCGGCCTTGCGGTCGCTCGCGGCGACGCGCTGCGGCACTTCGCGCACCGAGGCGAGCGCTGCGGCCTGGTCGGCGCTGACCGAGCGGGCCGGAATCTCCTTCTCGGCACCCTCGTCGCCCGCCTCGTGATACTCGGCGTCCTCGTTGACGCACCAGGTGTCGTAGCGACGCTCCCCGGCGAGGATGTTCTCGACCGTCAGCATTGCGGTCATCATCGCGTGGTCCTGGTTGTTGTAGCGGTGCATGCCGTTGCGGCCGACGAGGTGCAGCGTCGGGTGCTTGTCCTCGAGCTCGCGGCGCATTGCCTCGACGTTGGCGGCGTACGTCTCGTCGTAGACCGGGTAGGCCTTCTCCTGGCGCACCACCGCGCCGCCGATGACCTTGTCGGGCGAGACCAGGCCGAGGATATCCATCTCGCGCTTGGCCAGCTCGACCAGGTCGGCGTCGGCCATCGCCCACAGCCCGTCACCCTCGAAGCAGAAGTACTCGAGGCCGACGCAGGCGACTTCGGCATCGGGCACCATCTCGGGCGACCACGAGCGGAAGTTCTGCACCCGGCCGACCTGGACCTTGCTGTCGTGGATGTAGATCCAGTTGTCGGGGAACAAGTCATCCGACTTGATCATCAGCGCCACGGTGAGGAAATCGCGGTACTTGAGCTGGCTCGCCTCGATCGTCGAGAGCGGAAGCGGATAGAGCCGCGCGGCGAGCTCGCGCATCGGCGCCGAGCTGATCGCATGCGCGGCGGCGATCGTCACTTCGCCCTCGGGCCCGCTCGCGGTCATCCGCCAGCCGCCCTGGCCGTCGGCGGCAAGCTGCTTGAGGCCGTGGCCCATCAGCACCTGCCCGCCGCGCTCGACGATGCGGTCGCGCGCCGCGTCCCACATCATGCCCGGGCCGAGCCGCGGGTAGCGGAAGGTCTCGAGCAGGGTCTTGACCGCCTGCCCGTCGTTGGGCCGCTTGTTGAGCCCGAGCGAGCGCTTGAGCCCGTCGGTCACCGCGCCCCACAGGCTGAGGCCCTTGATCCGCTGCGCGGCCCAGTCGGCGCTCATCTCGTTGCACGGCATGCCCCACACCTTCTCGGTGTAGGTCTTGAAGAAGATCGAGTAGAGCTTCTTGCCGAACTGGTTGCTGGTCCAGTCCTCGAAGCTCCTGACGTCCTTGATCGGGAACAGCTTGCTCCAGCCGTAGCTGAGCATGCACAGGCCCGAGCGCCACAGCCCGAGGTTGCGCAGCGCCTCGAACGCGCGCAGCGGGTAGGAGTAGAACTTGCCCTCGTAGTAGATGCGGCTCATCCGCGGACGCTGGATGAAGTCGTCGGGCAGGATCTCGTTCCACAGGTCGACCACCGCCTGGCTCTTCGAGAAGAACCGGTGGCCGCCGATGTCGAAGCGGTAACCCTGGTGCTCGACGGTGCGGCTGATGCCGCCGACGTAGGTCGCGTCCTTCTCGATGATCGCGACGCTCTTGCCGGCCTTGGACAGCAGGTAGCCCGCGGTCAGCCCCGCCGGACCCGCGCCGATGATCGCCACGTCGACGGCGATGTCCCCGCGCGTCGCATTACCCTGTGAAGTCATGAATTCCCCCGCCGCGTGTTCTTCGCCGGGAGTGAAGGAAAATGGTTATGGGCTGGTTAACGCCCGGCCGGGTTACGCCGCGCGCTGCAGCTCGAAGGCGAGCGCGGCCAGCTGCGCGAACTGGAAGGTGTCCTCAAAGCTCAGGCCGTAGCTTTCGTCGCGGCGCCAGCGGACCTTGCCGGCGATCTCGGGCATGCCCTCGGCGCTGATCTTGACTCGCTGGATCAGCGAGAGCTTTTCCTCGGTGCGGATCTGGGCCCCCTGCTGCGACAGATTGCACAGCATCGCCGGGACGCGCCGCACGCCCACGAACAGCTCGCACGGAACGTCGAGCCGCACGCGCACCGCGCGCTTGCCGAAGCGGCTCGGGCTCTCGACGATGCGTTCGATGTCGACCGGCGCGGCAAAGCGGAACCCGGCCTTGCCGTCCTCCTCCCACACGCGCTCGAGCGGGTACTGGTCGCCGTTGGGCATCTCGAGCGAGAGCGGAGCTTCGGCCGGCAGCGCGTGGAATAGGCGCACGCTGACCCCCGTTTCCGAGGCGTCGCGCACCACGCACAGGAACTCACGGTCGGGGCTGATCAACTTGGCCGAGCGGATGAGCAGCGTGAAGCGCGGAGCGCTACGCTGATCGGGCCCGTCTCCGTCACCCACAGGCGGATCGGGCAAGGCGTTATCCTGGCGCACGAACTCGCGCATAGGATCCCCAACGATACGCGGGCGGGCGTTCCCCATGCCCATCCGCTGCTTCGAACCTGTCAGATGTAGCGCCATGATGGTTTCCGAATGGCTAAGAGCGGACACGAGGCCGCCGGCGAACCGCCGCGGATGCCCCAATTCGAACGGGATCGGTGGTTTGCCGTTGCCCGGCGGCGTCGCGGACTCGATCTGCGGCCATATCGCTGTCTCCGCTCCCCCTCGTCGACGCCGCGGACTTAGCCCTTTGATAGCCAAGGTTTCCTTGGCCGGCGCCTAGGGACTAACCCGCAACGGCCCGCCGGTTCACCCTTGTCCCCGCCGGCGTCCCGCTGCGAGACGGGGGAAACGGCGCGGTTGCGACGGCGAGGCGATCGCTCATGAGAGCGGCTCCATCGCTTCGATGGATCGAATTGGCCCTGGAGACCCGATATGCGCGACCTGAACGAACTCGAGCTGGCTTACGTCAGCGGCGCCGGCTCATGCTGCTCGCCGTGCCCGCCGAGCAAGAGCAAGAGCAAGAACAACAACGGCTACGGCAACGGCCCCGAATCCGGCCCGCCTCCGGGCAACTCGGGCGACCACAACCCGGGCCTGCTCGAGGACAACCTCGGCCCGCGCGGCCCGCGCTGAACGACCGTTCCGGGCCTCGGAGCGTTCCGGGGCCCGGCTGCGCCCTCGCCGACGAACTGGTGCGGGTGGCCGGACTCGAACCGGCACGGGCAAAGCCCAGGGGATTTTAAGTCCCCGGCGTCTACCATTCCGCCACACCCGCACGCCGCAGCAGGACTAGCGAGCGCCGCGGCAGCTTACCAGTGGCGCTCCTGACGGTTACGCTGCGCGGGACACGCTTGGGAAAGCCGAACTCGTGCGAAATCCGGCCCGCAAACTGCTCATCTTCTGCGCGATGGTCGGGCTCGGCGCGCTGCTGGTATGGCTCGGCGCCACCCGCCAGGCGGCGAACGGCCCGGACTGGACCTCGGTCGCGCCGATCGCGGTCGGCTTTTCGCTCGGTCCGATCGGGCTCGTCTTCGGTATCATGGCAGCGTTGCATGTGCGCGGCGAGGCCAAGCTTCTCGCAGGCGAGTCGCGGCTGGCCGAATGGCACCTCACCGCCGAGCAATGGGACAAGTTCCGCGCGTTCGACGGCCGGCGGCAAGACATCGACCTGCACCGGCTGGTCAACGACTTGTGGATCCGCAAGCGGACTCCCGGTGAAGGAGTTGACGTGATCGTCGGCGAGAAGTCGCTGCTGATCGACCATTCCTATCACGTGCTGCGGCCGCGCGGCCTGCCCGAGCTGCGCGCGATCGGGTGGCTCGACAATGCGTCCGTCGCGGGGCAGCCGCCCGACTGCCTCGAGTTCGAGCTCGCCTATCCGCGCGGGCGTTACGGCGGCGTGCAGCTGACCACCTTGCGGGTGCCGTTCCCGCCTTCGGCGCGCGGCGACGCGGCGCGGGTCTACCACTTTTTCGCTCCCCGGCTGGTGCGCAAGCCGGCGATCGCGCTGCGCAACCCGCGCAAGACCTACCGGGTGACCGCGATCGTGTTCCTGCTCAGCCTGGCCGCCTGCGCGATTGGCTGGGCGATGGCCGAGGCGACCGGGTGGAGCGCCAACGAAACGATCGTGCCGATGGTCCTGCTGATCGTCGGCACGATCGTCGGCCTGACCGCCCTGCTGCTCGGCATCGCGACCCGGCTTCTGGCCGGACCGGATGGCTAGCGGTAGCGCGCGCTCGCGATCGCCGCGCCCTCGGCCAGCGCCGTCAGCTTGGCCCACACCACCTCGGGATCGAGCGCGCCGCTGCCCGCGTGGACCGAGAAGCCGCAGTCGACCCCCGCCATGACCCGCTCTCGCCCGAGCAAGTCGGCGTAGCGGCCGATGCGCTGGGCGATCAGCTCGGGATGCTCGACATAAGGGCTCTGCGGCTCGATCATGCCGGGGCACAGCACTTTGCCCTCAGGCAGCGGATTCGCCTCGAACCAGGCGAATTCGTGCGCGTGGCGCGGGTTGGCGCCTTCGAGCAGCACCGTCTGCGGCTTGGCGCTCCAGACGATGTCGGCGATGTCGCCCAGCGCCACGTCGCAGGTATGCGGGCCGGGGTAGTTGCCCCAGCACAGGTGCATCCTGAGCTGCTCGGCCGGGATGTTGCGCAGCGCATGGTTGAGCGCGGCGACGTTCATGCCGATGCGCTGGCGGAACTCCTCGAGCGAGAGGTCGGTGAACTGCACGTGACGGCCCATCGCCAGGTCCGGGCAATCGACCTGCAGCGTGATCCCGGCGTTGGCAATGGTCTCGTATTCGTGCCGGAGGCCCTCGGCGAGCGCGAAGACGTATTCCTCGTCGCTGGCGTAATGCTGGTTCGGGAAGAACAGCGCGGTGACGCCGGGTGAAGCGGCGCTCATGAAGGTCTCGTGCCCGCCGGCGAGGCGCGTCAGCCGCTCGGCATCCTCGCGCGGCGCCTCCATGTCGATGACCTCGATCGGCGCGGTGCATGCGGGCGCGCTGCGCCGCGCGCGGCCGGTGTCGCCGAACACCCGCGCCTTGGCGCCCGGGAACTGCTCGAGGTCCTCGAACGCATACTGCCCGGCCTCGCCGCCGAAGCCCGACAGGCGGTGCTTGATGTAGGTGGCGTAGCTCGGCTTCGACATCTCGCCGTCGCCGATCACCGAAATGCCGGCCTGCTGCTGGCGGCCGATGACGTACGCGGTGGCCCGCTCGATCGCCGCGTCGAGCTGCGCCTCGTCGACCGCCTCGCCGCCCTCGCGGGCGAACATCAGCGCGAGCAGGTCGTCCGGCCGCGGCAGGCTGCCGGTGTGGGTTGTGCGAAACGCCATGCGATTACCTTTCCCGTTCGCATCGAGCGAAGTCGAGATGCCGTGCGCAACGTGTCTCGACTTCGCTCGACACGAACGGAGATGGGTCTGAGCTTACGCCAGCTCGGCCCGCACGATGGCGGCCCCGTCCGCCATCGCCTTCATCTTGCCGAACGCGACCTCGCGCGGGAGGTACTTGAGGCCGCAGTCGGGCGCGACGATGACCCGCTCGGGGCTGACGTGCGGCAGCGCGCGGCGAATGCGCTCGGCGACCTCGTCGGGCGTGTCGATCTCGTGCGTCGACAGGTCGAGCACCCCGAGGATGATCGTCTTGCCGGGCAGCGTCTCGAGCACCGCGGTGTCGAGGTGCGACTGCGCGGTCTCGATCGAGATCTGCTGCACCTCGCTGCCGCTCAGCTCGGGCAGGAAGGAATACCCTTCGGGCCGCTCGTGGATCAGGTGCGCGTAGCCGAAGCAAATGTGCAGCGCGGTGGTGCCTTCGACCCCTTCGAGCGCCCGCTCGAGCGCCTTCAACCCATACTGCCGCGCCTTGTCCGGCCGCGCCTGCATGTACGGCTCGTCGAGCTGGACGACGTCGGCGCCGGCGGCGAACAGGTCCTTGATCTCCTCGTTGACCGCGCCGGCGTAAGCCACCGCGAGCGCCTCGCCGTCGCCGTAGAAATCGTCCTGCGCCTGCTGCGCCATCGTGAACGGGCCGGGCACGGTGATCTTGATCTTCTTGTCCGGTGAGGCGTGCTCGCGCAGGAACTCGACGTCGCGCACCTGCACCGCGTGGCGGCGCTTGATCGGGCCGACCACGCGCGGCACCGGCACCGGCTCCCCGCTGCGGTCGAGCGCGGTGCCGTGGTTGTCCATGTCGACCCCGTCGAGCGCGGTGGCGAAGCGGTTCGAGTAGCTCTCGCGCCGCATCTCGCCGTCGGTGATGATGTCGAGGCCCGCGCGTTCCTGCTCGGCGATCGCGTAGACCGTCGCGTCGTCCCAGGCCTGCTCGAGCCAGTCCTCCGGCACCCGCCACAATTCCTTCACGCGCGTGCGCGGGGGAAAGCGGCCGGCCAGCTTCTCGCGGTCGATCAGCCAGTCGGGCTGGGCGTACGATCCGACCAGCGAGGTGGGAAGGAGCGTATGGAACATGCAGTATCCTCTCAATTCGTCATTGCGAGGGACCGAAGGTCCCGCGTCAATCCAGGGCGTCAAAGCAATCCCCCCTGGATTGCTTCGCTCCGCTCGCAATGACGAGGGTCTTGATTGGGCTCAGGCCGCGGCTTCGAGCGTGGAAGGCCGCACGTCGTTGTTCGGCGTGTGATCGCCGGCCAGCCAGCGCTTCAACTCGCTGTGGGCGTCCTTGGCGCGGATGGCGTTGATCTGGTCGGCGTGATCGGCATCGCGGGTGAACTCGACGATCATCCCGTCGGGATCGACCACGTAGACCGAGCGGCAATAGCCATGCTCGAGCACGTAAGTCGCTTCCAGGCCCGCATCCTTGATGCGCCGTTCGAGCTCGGCCTGGGCCTCCCCATCGACGTTGAGGGCCACGTGACGGAAGGGGCTGCCGGGAAGCTCGGGGCCGAATTCCTTCTGATCGTCCGCATTGGCGAACTGGAAGAAAGCCAGCGCGCTCCCGTCGGCCAGCCCGAAGAAGCAGTGGCAGTACGTCCGCTCCTTGCCGAACAGCTCTTCCTGCTCGCACCAGGTGGCGACCAGCGGGAAGCCGAGAATGTCCTCGTAGAAGTGGCGCGTCGCTTCGAGGTCTTTCGCGACATAGGCCGTGTGGTGCAGCCGGCTCGGCAACTTGGCGGTCATCGTAAAATCTCCCATCGCGGCCCGACTCTTGGGCGGCTTTGCTGGCTAGTCTAACAAAGCATTTGCACGCGGCAACCGGTCCTTCGAGACGCGTCTTCGAGACGCCGGCTGCGCCGGCTCCTCAGCCGCTCCTCAGGATGAGCGATCGTCGGAGAGGTCCGCTCATCCTGAGGAGGGACTGAGCTTGTCGAAGGCCCGTCTCGAAGGACCCAGCACCTCCTCGTTCGCATCGCCGAGCTCGGGCGGCGGCACCACGCTGCCCTCGATCTCGCCGTCGAAGCGGACCGGGAAGCGGATCGTGCGGAAGGTGCCGCGCGCGCCTTCGCCCTCCACCACCAGCTTGTGGTGCTTGGCCAGCTCGCCCTCGACCACCTCCTTCGAGGTGTAGACCGGCGAATGCGGCACCTCGAGCGCGGCGAGGCGCTCCTCCCAGTACTCGCGCGGGTGCTGCGCGAAGATCGGGGCGAGGAATTCGACGACCTTTTCGTAATTGGCGATCCGCGCCGGACGGCTCTCGAACTCGGGCCGCTGCAGCATGCCGGGCTGGCCGACCGCCTCGGCGAGGTTCTCCCAGAACTTGGGCGGGCTCGACATGTGCAGCGCGATCCAGCCGTGGTCCGCACACTCGAACACGTAGCTCTGCGAGACGTGCGGCCGCGACCACGGGCCCATGACCTCGTCGACCGAGAGATAGTGCGTGAAGTCGTCGAGGTTGAAGTAGCTCATCGCCTCGAACATCGAGGTCTCGACCAGCCGGCCCTTGCCCGTCGTCTCGCGCTCGTAGAGCGCCGCGAGCACGCCCTGGGCGGCGAAGAAGCCGCTCACCGCGTCGCCGATCGCCGGGCCGACCACGCGCGGGTTGGCCGGGTTGACCAGCAGCCGCAGGAACCCGGTGACCGCCTGGCTGACGGTGTCGAACGCTGGGCGGTCCTTCCACGGCCCGTCGTTGCCGAAGCCGGAGATCCCGCAATAGATCAGCCGCGGGTTGAGGCCCTGCAGCCGCTCGGGCCCGACGCCGAGCCGCTCCGCGACGCCCGGGCGGAAGTTCTGGATGAACACGTCGGCCGTCGAGACCAGCGCGTCGAACGCGGCGAGGTCCTCGGGCAGCTTGGTGTTGAGCTCGATCGACTTCTTGTTGCGGTTGTAGGTCTGGTAGTGCGGCGAATAGAGGTCGCCCTTGAAGGCGCGGAACGGGTCGCCGGTGCCCGGCATCTCGACCTTGATCACCTCCGCGCCGAGATCCGCCAGCAGCATGCCCGCGGCCGGGCCGGTGATGAAAGTGCCCATGTCGAGCACGCGCACGCCTGCAAGCGGTTTGGCCATTACGGTCTCCCAATTCTCGGCATCCCCCTAACCGCGGCTTACTCACTTCGTCACCCTGAACTTGTTTCAGGGTCCATTTCGCGGCCCGGAGCGGAGTGCAGAATACGAGAGCATAGCTGGCGGCGGTGGGCGTCACCCTGCCGGTCTCCGCGCGAGACGAGGGATGGATGCTGAAACAAGTTCAGCATGACGAAGAGGGGAAAGGTGTGCTTGAAGCGCGCCGACCCGGAAGGAGAACGAGAGATGCGCATCGGCAAGCAGGACGCGCCCTATTCCGCCATCTGCACCTCGGACGCCGAGAGCATCACCGTGCGCGGCCGCGACCTGGTCGGCGAGATCATCGGCAAGATGGACTTCACCAGCTACTTCTGGCTGCTGGTCACCGGCGAGGAGCCGAACGAGGACCAGGCCTTCTTTCTCAATGCCATCCTCTGCGCGCTCGCCGAGCACGGCCTGGTGCCGAGCGTGGTCGCCGCGCGGATGACGCTCGCCGCCGCGCCCGAGGCGCTGCAGGGCGCGGTCGCGGCCGGGCTGCTCGGCTGCGGCAGCGTGGTGCTGGGCAGCGCCGAGGTGGCCGGCAAGTTCTACGCCGAATGCGTTGCCGACAAGCACGCGCGCGGGGTCGGCGCCGACCAGGCCGCGCGCGACGGCATCGCGAGGCTGCGCGGGGAAAAGAAGGCGATCCCCGGCTTCGGCCACCCGCAGCACAGCGAGGGCGACCCGCGCGCCAACCTGCTGCTCGAGCTTGCCGGCGAGCGCGGCGTCGCGGGCGAGCACGTCGAGATGATGTACGCGATCAAGGCCGCGCTCCCCGACGCGATCGGCCGCGCGCTGCCGGTCAACGTCAACGGCCCGATCCCGGCGATCCTGCTCGACCTCGGCTGGCCGCTCGCCGCGCTCAAGGGCATCGGCCTGCTGTGCCGCACCGCAGGTCTGGTCGCGCACTGCACCGAGGAAGCCGAGCGGCCGATCGGGTTCGTCCTGTCGGGCGCGGCGGCGGCGGCGATCGAGTATGACGGCAGCGAGGGTTAGAGGACAGGTCGCACCAGCTCATGGCTCGACTTCACACAATGCCTCGATCCAAGCCTCAAAGCTGGGTGCAACTTGACGGACCGTTTCATATTCACGATCCCAGAAAAAGACTGCCTGACTATCCGCTGCTTGGCCCGCCAAGCGATCCCGATCAAAGCAGAACTGGTTCCCGCAACCGTCGCCTGCGAAAGCAACCAGTTCAGCAGGCATGCCTGCCTCGCGCCAATTCAGTGTCAGCTTGATAATATCGGCCGGAGCATAAAAGTCGTTTGGGTCGAGCAGGGTTAACTTGCGCTCAACGATCGCATTCACGAGGGCGGGGGCGGGATGCGGAAGTCCTACTTCGAGCAATGCATCGCGATAATCAGCCGGTAAGCGAATTCTAAATTGGTGCTCCACGTCAGCGAGCTCCGCATCCGAGACGCGACGCGGGGGACAGTCGCCTGAACCCCATTTGTCGGCGAACTGCACTAAAGACACCGGCTTGATCTCCCTATCCCAACAAGACGCTTACCGGCCGAACCTTCCCCTTGCCAACCATCCTCTCCCTTCGCACAGTGACAAGCAGGAGACACGAATGGCGGCCGCGGAATTCGATTACATCGTCGTCGGCGCGGGGTCGGCGGGGGCGGCGCTGGCGGCGCGGCTCGGCGAGGCGGCCGAGCGCACGACGTGCGTGATCGAGGCCGGCGGGGCCGACACCCACCCGTTCATCCATATCCCGAGCTTCGTCGCCGCGGCGATCAACCGGGCGCCGACCAACTGGCGGTTCAAGACCGTGCCCCAGCCGGGCATGGCCGGGCGCGAGATCCCGGTGCCGCGCGGGAGAGTGCTCGGCGGCTCGGGCGCGATCAACGGCATGGTTTATTTTCGCGGCCACCCGACGGACTACGACGACTGGGCCGATGCCGGCGCCACCGGCTGGTCCTACGCCGAAGTGCTGCCCTACTTCACCCGCACCGAGAATAACGAGAATTATCCCGAGAGCGTGTTCCATGGGGTGGGCGGGCCGATCAACGTCAAGCACGTCGACGGACCGAACGCCCTGAACTACGCGTTCATGGACGCGCTCGCGTCGCTGCAATTCCCCGCCTGCCCGGACTTCAACGGGCCGAACCCGGAAGGCTACGGCCGCCGCCAGGGGCTGATGCGCAGCGGCCAGCGCGAGACCACCGCCAAGAACATGCTCCGCCCGGCGCTCGCGCGCGGCAACATCCATGTCCAGACCGACGCGCACGTGGCGCGGGTGCTGGTCGAGAAAGGCCGCGCGACCGGCGTCGAGCTGACCGACGGGCGGGTGATCGCGGCGCGGCGCGAGGTGATCCTCTCGGCCGGCACCGTGCAGACGCCGCAGATTCTGATGCTCAGCGGCATCGGCCCCGCCGCCCACCTCAAGGAGATGGGCATCGACGTCGTGCTCGACCTGCCCGGCGTCGGCGAGAACTACCACGACCACCCGGCCAGCCCGATGCACATGGAGACCGACAACTGGACCAGCTACGGCTGGAGCTGGAAGACCGTCCCGCGCAACTTGTGGTGTGCGCTCCAGTACGCGCTAACCCGCACCGGCCCGCTCGCCGGCAACGTGTTCGAGAGCGTCGCTTTCCTGCGCACCGACCCGAGCCTCGCGCGGCCCGACGTGCAGTTCGTGTTCCAGCCGGCCAAGCGGCTGACCCATCCGAAGATCCCGTTCCCGGTCGGCCACGGCTACGCCATCAGCCCGGTCGCGCTTTATCCCAAGAGCCGCGGGACGCTGCGGCTCGCCAGCAACGATCCCATGGCCGCGCCGCTGATCGACCCGCACCTGCTCGAGCACCCCGACGACATCAAGCCGCTGATCCGCGCGCTGAGGATCGCCCGCGCCGCGTTCGCCAGCGAGGCCTTCGCCGAGTACGAAGGCACCGAGGTCGCGCCAGGGCCGGACACGCAAACCGACGGGCAGTTCGACCGGTACATCCGCGAAACCGGTTATACGGTGCACCACCCGGTCGGCACCTGCCGCATGGGATCGGACAAGGACGCGGTGGTCGATCCGCAGCTGCGCGTGAACGGCATCAAGGGCTTGAGGGTGGCTGACGCCTCGGTCATGCCCTCGATCATCGGCGGCAACACCAACGCGCCATGCGTGATGATCGGCGAGCGCGGCGCCGACTTCGTGCTCGGCAAGAAGCCGCTCCCCGCCGCCGAGCTGCCGCCCGAGAGCGTGGCGAGGTACAAGCCCACGAAGGGCCGGAAGAAGGCCGCGTGAGCCTACTGCACGGCGACAAAGGCTGGCGCCCGGATTCCCCTCCCCTTCAGGGGAGGGGCAAGGGGTGGGGCCTGTCGGCCCCACAATTGGCCGAACTTCACCAACGCGCCCGCGAGATGCGCAACAATCCGACCGCGCCTGAAAAGCGCCTTTGGCGGCATCTCTCAAGCGCCCAGCTTCAAGGCTTCAAGTTCCGCCGCCAGGAAGTAATTGGCCGGGCCATTGCCGACTTCTGCTGCCCGTCGGCCAAGCTAATCATCGAAGTCGACGGCGACACCCACGCCGATCCAGCCCGCGATCAACGCCGCGATGCCTACTTGCGCGGATTAGGATTCACGGTGCTGCACATCGCCAACCAGGATGTGATGGCCAACATCGAGGGTGTGATGCACGTTATCCGGCAAGCGTTGGGCATTGCGGACAGCCCCCACCCCAACCCCTCCCCTGAAGGGGAGGGGCTCAGCTAAGGAGTTCCGATGGCCCGCGAACACATGAAGTCCTGGCAGGTCGGCGACGTCACGGTGACGCGGATCGTCGAGCTGTGGGACTTCCAGGACAACATCCAGATGACCATGCCCGACGCCACGGCGGAGGAGGTCATCGCGATGCAATGGCTGCACCCCCACTACGCGACGCCCGACGGGCGGCAGCGGATGAACTTCCAGGGCTTCGTGGTCCAGGCGCCGGGGCGGGTGATCGTCGTCGACTCGTGCATCGGCGCCGGGCGGCAGCGCGACTTCGACGTGTTCTGCGACTTGCCCGAAGGGTTCCTCGAAGACCTCGAGAGCCTCGGCGTCAGCCGCCATGACGTCGACACGGTGATGTGCACGCACCTGCACTTCGACCATGTCGGCTGGAACACCTATCGCGATCCCGAGACCGGCGAATACAGGCCGACCTTCCCGAACACCCGCTACCTGTTCGGCCGGACCGAGTACGACGCTTGGCAGAACACGCTCCGCCACGACGGCATCCACACCGACACCCACCTCGTCGAATGCGTCGACCCGATCGTCGCCGCGGGCATGGCCGAGTTCATCGAGGCCGACCACCAGATCGCGCGCGGGGAGGATTGGGGCATCCGCTGCGAGCCGAGCCACGGGCACACGCCGGGCCACGTCCACGTGCGCATCAGCTCGCAGGGCGAGGAGGCGGTCATCACCGGCGACCTGATGCACCATCCGATGCAGGTGGCGATGCCCTATCGCCCCGCAACCTTCGACATGGACAAGGAAGCCGGCCGGCAGACCCGCATGGGCTTCGTCGAGAAGTACGCCGACAGCGGCGTGATGGTCATCGGCGCGCATTTCGCCGAGCCGACCGCGGGGCACATCACCACGCATGGCGAAGGCGACGTGCGCTTCGATGGGCTCGGGCTGTGATCCTTCTAGACGCGTCTTCGGGACGCCGCTTCGCGGCTCCTCAGCCGCTCCTCAGGATGAGCGGGCCCGGAAAAAGGTCCGCTCATCCTGAGGAGGGACTGAGCGGAGGGCGAAGCCCGGAGACGAAGGCCCGTCTCGGAGGAGGCCGCGCATGACCAGGCCGATCCCCGAGTACCCGCTCGACATCTTCACCCCCGACGCGGTGCGCGACGCGCGTGCGGTCGACGACGCGCTGCGCGAGTTCGCGCCCGTCGTGCGGCTGGCCGACGGCACCCACATGCTCGGCCGCCACGAGCACGTCGCCGCCGGGCTGCTCGACTGGAAGGCGTTCTCCTCGGCCTCGCGCCCGTGGCACGACCCGGCCAGCCCGCGTCCCGAGATCCTGCTGACCGACGATCCGCCGCGGCACACCCAGGTGCGCAAGGTCATCGCCGACGCTCTCTCCCCGCGCGCGCTCGAGCGGGTCAAGGGCATCTTCGCGGCTCGTGCGCAGGAGCTGCTCGAACGGTTGCGGGCCCGCGAGGGCGAGCCGGTCGATGCCGTCGGCGACGTGAGCCAGGCCTACGTGTTCCAGGTTCTGCCCGACATCCTCGGCCTGCCCGAGGAAGGCCGCGAGCACATGCACGGCTTCTCGGAGATGGTCTGGGCGACGATGGGCCCGCCGGGCGAGCTGTTCGACCAGGCGATGCAGCACGACTATTCGGCGGTCATCGCGTGGCTCGAGACCCGGTGCGAGCGCGGCGCGCTCGATCCCGACGGCATCGGCGAGACGATCTACGCCGCCTCGGACAGCGGCCAGGTCACGCTCGCTGAAGCCAAGCTGCTGCTGCAGACGGTGCTCAGCGCCGGCGCCGACACGACGTTCATCACCATGGCCAACGCCTTGCGCGCCTGGGCCGAGTTTCCCGAAGAATACGCAAAACTCCGTAGCGAGCCAAGGAAGGTCCGCGCCGCGTTCGACGAATCGCTGCGCTGGGACTCGCCCAGCCGCATGGCCGGCCGGATCACCACGCGCGAGGTGACGGTCGACGACTACGTCATCCCCGCCGGGACGCGCTGCGGGTTGATGTTCGCCGCCGCCAACCGCGACCCGCGCTTCTGGGACGCGCCCGACGAGTACCGCTTCGACCGCGACACCCGGCACTCGCTCGGCTGGGGCTACGGCGTGCACGGCTGCGTCGGCCGCACGCTGGCGCAGATGGAAGCGAGCGCGCTGCTCGGCGAGATCGTCGCCCAGGTGGAAAGCATCGAGCTAGCCGGAGAGTACGAGCCGTGGATGACCACCGTCGGCCACGGCCCGATCCGCCAGCCGGTCAGCCTCAAGTTCGCTTGAGTCAACCATGGCGGCGCCCGTGATCCGGATCGACGCGATCAAGTATGCGCGGCACGAATGCACCGCCGTTAACAATTTCGCGCGGCCGGTCGACGACCACGACCTGCCGATGCCGCTCGACTATTTCGTCTGGGCGATCCACCGCGCCGAAGGGCCGCCGGTCATCGTCGACACCGGTTTCGGCGAGGATGCGGCGGTGGCGCGGGGCCGCACGATCACCCGGCCGCTGCTCGAGGGCCTGCGCGATGCCGGGATCGACCACCTCTCGGTCGAGGACGTGATCCTGACGCATTTGCACTACGACCATGCCGGCTCGCTGAGCACCTTTCCCAACGCGCGCTTTCACGTCCAGGATGCCGAGATGGCGTTCGCCACCGGCCGCCAGGTGTGCGACCGCGCGGTGCGCGCGCCGTTCGACGGCGAGCCGGTCGCGCAGCTGGTGCGCAAGCTCTATGCCGACCACGTCGTGTTCCACGCCGGCGACGAGGAATTCGCGCCGGGCATCGATCTGCGGCTTGCGCACGGCCACACCGCCGGTCTGATGGTGGTGTGCTGCGAGACCGCGCGCGGCACCGTGGTGCTCGCCAGCGACGCGGCGCATCTCTACGCCAACATCACCCGCGCGATCCCCTTTCCGATCTTCATCGACGAGGCGGACTATGCCCGCGCGCAGGAGCGGGTGATGGGGCTGGCGGGCGGCTCGCTCGACCACGTGATTCCCGGTCACGATCCGCTGGTGCTGACCTGTTTCCCGAGCGAAAACGCCATCGCCCGCGTTGACCTGCCGCCGCTCGTGCCTATCGCGCAGGCGCTATGACCACGATCGGATTCCTCGGACTCGGGCGCATGGGCGCGCCGATGGCCTCGCGCCTCGCCGGGCACGTCGACAAGCTGCTGGTCCACGACATCTATCCGGCGGCGGTCGCGGGTCTGGTGGGCAAGGGCGCGGAGGCGGCAGGATCGTGCCCCGCGCTCGGCGAACGCTGCGACATCGTGTTCTGCAGCCTGCCGACGCCGCCGATCGTGCGCGATTCCATCGCCGACCTGATCACCGGCGGCAGCCCGCGGATCGTGTGCGACCTCTCGACCTCCGGCCCGCAGCTCGCGCAAGAGCTGCACGACTTGCTGAGCCCGCGCGGCATCGCCAGCTTCGATGCGCCGGTCTCCGGCGGCATTCGCGGCGCCGAGCAGGGGACGCTGGCGATCATGGCCGGCGGTCCGGAGCCGCTCTGGGCGGAGCTCGAGCCGCTGCTGTCGCGCCTCGGCAGGCCATTCTACCTCGGCGAAACCCCCGGCGCCGGCCAGGTGGCCAAGCTCGCCAACAACCTGCTCAGCCTCGCCGCGATCGCCGTGACCGCCGAGGCGATGACGCTGGCGATCAGGGCGGGCATCGACCCGGCGCGGATGGTCGAGGTGTTGAACGCCGGCACCGGCGCCAACTCGGCGACCCGCGACAAGTGGCCGTGCAGCGTTCTGCCGCGCACCTTCGACTTCGGCTTCTCGGCCCAGCTCAGCCTCAAAGACACCCGCCTCGCACTCGCCGAGGCGCGCGCGATGGGCGTGCCGCTGCCGACCGGCGAGCGGCTCGAGGCGCTGCTCGAACGCGTGCTCGCCACGTACGGCGACGACGCCGACTTCACCGAGATGGCCAAGGTGGTCGAGCACGACGCCGGGCTCGATCCGGAACGTCCGGGCTGATCGCGCATCCAATGCCCGGAGGCCGAGGCCGGCGCTTGCCAAACACGCCGCCCCGGGCCTAGGTCTCCGGACAAAATCAACGGAGAGGGCACCGTGGCCGAGTTCATCATCCAGCCGCACTTCCGGCTCCACGAGTGGGTCGCCGAGGACAAGGGCTACTTCGCCGCCGAAGGGCTCGACTACGAGTTCCGCGAGACGTTCGATTCCAAGCACGCCAGCAGCCATCAGCAGGGCGACAAGGTCGGCGCCTACCAGACGTTCGAGAAGGGGCGCGAGGGCAACGTCAGCTGCGCCTGCCACTGGACCGTCAACGTCGCCGCCGCCGCCGGCCACGGCCGGCTGTTCGCCGACGCCTATTCGGTCAGCCCCTGCGCGGTCTTCGTCGCCCCCGAGTCCGACATCCGCGAGCCGAAGGACCTGGCGGGCGTGCCGATCTCGGTCGGCTACCAGTCGGGCAGCCACTATTCGACGATCCAGGCGCTCGAGGCCTACCTGCCGCGCGAGCGGATCGAGCTGAGCTTCGCCGACGGCATGCTGTTCAGCCGGCTCGAGCTGCTGATCGACCGCCAGATCCCCGCCGCCTCGCTGTTCAGCGGTCCGTACTACTTCCTCGAGCAGCTCGGCTTCCGGAAGATCATCGACACGACTTTCATGATGGCGGCGATGGTCACCGGCGATCCGGACCCCGAGGACGTGAAGAAGTACTACGCCGCGCTGCGCCGCGCGCAGCACGACATCGACCTCAGGCCCGAGCTCCACACCCACTTCTACAAGCGGGAATTCCCGCTCCGCTTCCACGCGCAGATGGACACCGGCCGCTGGGGCCCGGGCGAGCGGATCGTGTTCGAGCCTTACAGCCGCGCCATGTTCGAGGAATCGCAGGCGTGGATCGCCGAGCGCGAGATCTTCCCCGACGGCGACCTCGGCCGCCGCGACTACGCGCAGTCGATCCTGACGCTGGCGCCGGCCTGAACCGGCGGACAAACGAAAAGGGCGCCGGTTGCCCGGCGCCCGTTCGCGTGATTCCGTTCGGGCCTGTTACTCGGGGCCGCCGCGGCCCAGCGCGGCGTTGTCGGTCGCGGCCAGCTGCGTGACCATGTACGGCCGCGGATCGACCGCCTCGCCGGCGACGCGCACTTCGTAGTGCAGGTGCGGCCCGGTCGAACGGCCGGTCGAGCCGACGAAGCCGATCAGCTGGCCCTTCTGGACCTGCTGGCCGGCGGCCACCGCGTAGCCCGACAGGTGCGCATAGCGGGTCTGCAGCTCGCCGCCGTGCTCGATCTGGATGTAGTTGCCGTAGCTGCTGAACGGCTCGGCCTTGCTGACCACGCCGTCGGCGGTGGCATAGACCGGCGTGCCGCTCGGCTGCGCCAGGTCGACGCCCTTGTGGCTGCGCCGGCCGCCGAGGACCGGGTGGTTGCGCATCCCGTAGTCGCTGGTCAGCGTGGCGTCGTCGAGCGGCATCCGCGACGGAACCGAGACGCGGGCGATCGGCGCCGGCGAGGCGAACCCGGTCGTGTCCATCGACTTCCAGCTGGCGAACAGCTCGCCGAACTCGCGGTCGCCGGTGGCGTTGCCGGCGCTCGCTGCGTCGACCGCACCGGTGATCTGCGTGGCCGTGGCGGTTTCGTTGGCCTGGGCCGGAGTGGCCGTCACGGCGAGTGCGGCTACAGCGGCGAGACCGAGCTTGAGAAACATGCGACCTGTTTTCCCGTCCTTCTCACAGTCGCGCGGGGCGCTCCTGGAATTTCGTGGCGGACCGCATTTTTCCGGTCCGGAACTTAATCTTGTGAGATGGTCGGAACCCCCCGCCGTCTCGTGGGTTGGGGTCTACCGGGCAAAAAGTTAACTACGCAACACCGGCGTACCAATCCCGCGATAGACCGGCTGCAAGACGCGCCGAGTCGTTGAATGGCGCTTTCAGCGCGCCGCGGAAATGCCGCTTCACCAGCGTTTTCCAGTGATTCCGGGGCGATTTGTTGCGCGCGCGGCAATGCGCGACGAAATGTTTTGTCCCGATGGCGACGTGGCGGATTTCGTCGTCAAGGATTCGCTGCAGGATGCGCGCCCCGCGCGCGTCGCCGAGCGCCAGCAGGCGGTCGCGCGTGGCCGGGGTGACGTCGAGCCCGCGGGCCTCGAGCACCATCGGCACGATCGCCAGCCGCGCGGCGACGTCGTGCCGCGTGTCGTGCGCCGCTTGCCACAGGCCATCGTGCGCCGGGAGCGCGCCGTAACCGGAGCCGAGCTCGCGCAGCCGCCGGTCGAGCAACGAGAAGTGCATCGCCTCGTCGGCCGCGACCGAAAGGAAGTCGTCGACGAACGCCCGGCCCATCCCGGCGCCGAAGCGCCCGGCCATATCGAGCGCGAGGTCGATGGCGACGAACTCGATGTGCGCCAGCGAATGCCACAGCGCGACCAGGTTGCGCGACGAGCCGCCGCGCCCGCGCTTGGGCAGGCGATTCGCCGGCAGCAGCTGGAGGCTCGCCGGCGCCGCCGGCCGCTCGGGCATCGCTGCGGCGAAGTCCCACGCCAGTACGCCGCGGCGCCACGCGCGGACGAGCGCGCGCGTCGACACGACCTTGGCGCGCGGCTCGCCGGTCAGCAGCGCCGCACGGATCGCCCCGGCGACGGTGCTCACAGCGCCGTGGCGGCCTCGAGCACCTCGGCCGCGTGGCCCTTGACCTTCACCTTGCGCCAGACCCGCGCGGTGCGGCCGTCGGCGTCGACGAGGTAGGTGGTGCGGTGCATCCCCATGAACAGCCGGCCGTAGAGGCTCTTCTCGCCCCACACGCCGAGCGCGTCGGACAGGCCGCCGTCGGCATCGGTCGCCAGCGGCACCGTCAGGCCGTGCTTCTCGGCGAACTTCAGGTGCTTCTTCGGCGGGTCCTTGCTGACCCCGAGCACCGCGACGCCGGCGGCCTCGAATTCCGGCAGCAGCGCGGAGAAGTCCTTGTTCTCGACGGTGCAGCCGGGGGTGTCGTCCTTCGGGTAGAAGAACACCACCAGCTTGCGGCCGCGAAAGTCCGACGGCCGCACGGCCCCGCCTTCGGGCGTTTCGAGCGCGATGTCGGGCATTGTGTCGCCGACGTCGAGCCGGTCGCTCATGGTTCGATCTCCAGTTGCTCGCCGAACACGTCGGCCCAGGTTCGCGCGACTCCATGGCGCGCTTCGGCCAAGGCTTGCAAGAGCGCGGCGTAGTCCGGTTGGCCGCAGGCCCTGGCCAGGGCCGCCTGCGCGATCTCGGGCGGATGGGCGCCATCGGGCGCGAGCAGGCGCGCCGTGACGAGCAGCCGGGCCATCAGCGCCTGCCGCGCGGCGAACCCGGGCGCGAGCAGGCCGGCGGCGACGAGCTCGCCGATCGCCTCGCCCAGCGACGGGCGCAACGCGGTCCGCTCGCGCAATTGCAGGAAGTGGACGATGAACTCGCAATCGACCAGCCCGCCGCGCAGCAGCTTGGCGTCGAGCGGGCCGGCCGGCGGCTTGTGGGAGGCGATCTCGGCGCGCATCGCCAGCACGTCGGCGCGCAGCTTGCCGGCATCGCGCGGCGCCGCCAGCGCCTCGCCGACCACCCCGGCAAGGGCCTCGCGCGCGGCGTCCGGGCCGAACACCGGCCGGGCGCGGCACAGCGCCATGTGCTCCCAGGTCCACGCGTCCTCGCGCTGGTAGCGGGCGAAGCTGTCGAGGCTGACCGCGAGCGGGCCCTGGTTGCCGAGCGGACGCAGCCGCGTGTCGACCTGGTAGAGCGCGCCCTCTGCAGTCGGCACGCTGAGCGCCGCGGTGACGCGCTGCGCCAGGCGGTTGAAGTAGAGCGACGCGGTCAGTGGGCGCGGCCCGTCCGATTCGATCCCGGTGTCGCCGCTGAACAGGTAGACCAGGTCGAGGTCGGAGGCGTGGGTCAGCGCCCCGCCGCCGAGCCGGCCGAGCCCGAGCACCAGCAGCTGGGCCCCCGGCACGCGGCCATGGGCGCGCTCGAACTCGGCCGAAGCCGCGTCGGCCGCGGTGGCCAGCGCGGCCTCGGCCACGCGCGACAGCCCCGCGGCGATTGCCAGCGGGTCGTGGCGCGCCTCGACCAGCTGGACGCCGAGCGCGAAGCGTTCCTCGCCGACGACTTGGCGGATGCGGCCGAGCCGCTCTTCGTAGCCGTGGTCGTCCTCGCGCCGCATGCGCGCGGCGATGGCGTCCGCCGGGCCGGGCAGGTCGAGCGCGCTGCTGTCGATCAGCCGGTCGAGCAGCACCGGGCGGCGGGCGAGCTCGTCGGCGAGCGGCCCGGCGAGCGTCAGGATGCGCAGCACCAGCTCGAGCAGCCCCGGGCGCTGCTCGAACAGGCGGAACAGGTTGACCGCGCTCGGCAGCCGGGCGAGCAGCGTCTCCCACCGCGCCAGCGCATGGTCGGGCTCGGGGGCGCGGGTGAGCGCCTCGACGAGGTCGGGCAGCATCGCCTCGAGCGCCGCGCGCGCCTCGCCGCCGCGCAAGCTGCGGATCGTCTCGCGCCAGTGCGCGGCGCGCTCGGAGACGCGGTCGCGCATCGCCGGATCGGCCGCCGGGCGCGCGGCCGGGGCGACGCGGTCGTCGCCGAGCAGCCGGTCGTAGCGGGCGGCCACTCCGGCGCAGACCTCGCGCAGCTCGGCGACCAGCGCCGCGCCGTCGGCGAGTCCGTCGAGCCGGGCGACGTTGTCGAGCGCGGCCGGCTCGGCGGGCAGCGCGTGCGTCTGGCGGTCGTCGACCATCTGCAGCCGGTGCTCGACGACCCGCAGGCGGTCGTAGGCCTCGCCCAGCTGGCGCGCGTCGGCGCCGTCGATGATTCCTTCGGCGGCGAGCGCGTCGAGCGCGGCGCGGGTGCCGCGGCGGCGCAGCGCGGGCAACCGCCCGCCGTAGATCAGCTGGTGCGTCTGGGCGAAGAACTCGACCTCGCGGATGCCGCCGCGGCCGCGCTTGAGGTCGAACCCGGGCCCGGGCTCGCGCGGGCCGCGGTGGGCGTGGCGGATGCGCGCGGTCAGCCGGCGGATTTCCTCGAGCGCGGTGAAATCGAGGCTGCGGCGCCAGACGAAAGGACGGATCGCGCCGAGGAACTCGTCGCCCGCCGCGAGGTCGCCGCCGGCGGAGCGCGCGCGGATGAAGGCGGCGCGCTCCCACGCCAGCGCCGAGCTTTCGTAATGGCTCAGCGCGGCGTCGAACGAGATCGCCAGCGGGGTGATCTCCGAGGCCGGGCGCAAGCGCAGGTCGACGCGGAAGACGTAGCCGTCGCCGGTCTGGCGCGACAGCGTCTCGACCACAGTGCGGGCATAGCGCTGCGCGGCTTCGGCCGGGTCGTCGCGCATGCGCCGCAGCAGGCGCGCGGGGTCGTAGAGCAGGATCGGATCGATGTCCGAGCTGTAGTTGAGCTCGCCCGCCCCGTGCTTGCCGAGGGCGACGGCAACGAAACCCTGCGCCGCCTCGTCCGGGGCGCGGCGGGCGATGGCGTCGGCGATCGCGAGATCGAGCGCGCGGTCGGCAAATCCGCTCAGCTCGGCCATCACCCGCGCCAGCGGGAAGGCCCCGGCGAGATCGCCGACCGCCAGGGCCGTCGCCAGCGCCAGCCGTTCGCGGCGCAAGGCGACGGCCACGTCGGGGGCGTCGCCGCCGGCCATTCCGGCGGCGGCCAGCGCCGCCTCGCCGTCGCCGCCCGCGAGCACCGCGGCGAGCCCGCCCTGGCGCTCGAGCGCGAGCGCGAGGAACGGCGAATGCGCCCGCGCCCGCTCGATCGCCTCTGGCCAGTCCACCTGCACCGGGCCTGACTGCATGGCGCCGGTGCCGAGGGCAAGGCCGATGGTTGCGGCCGGGCGGACCCTTTGCCACAGACGCGCATTGCCCTGCTGGAGGTGACCCGCCCGATGATACGACTGCTCTGCGCCGCGGCCGCCTCGCTCGCCGTCGCCGCGTGCGCCGCGACGCCGCCGGCGACCAGCGCGCGACCGGCCCTGTCCGAGGCGACGATGAAGGAGGTCACCCGCACGCTGTCGCTCGACGCCTTCGAGGGGCGCCAGCCGGGGACGCCGGGCGAGGACAAGACGCTCGCCTACCTGGTCGAGCAGTTCGAGCGCGCCGGACTGCAGCCGGGGAACGGCGGCTCGTGGTTCCAGGACGTGCCGCTGGTCGAGATCACCGCCGACAATCTCGGGGACCTGACGGTCGATGGCACCGGCGAGGCCGGGCGCCTGCTCCCGGGGCGCGACTGGATCGGCGTGACCTACCGCGAGCAGCCGCGCGTCGAGCTCGAGCACAGCGAGCTGGTGTTCGTCGGCTACGGCATCGTCGCCCCGGAAAAGGACTGGAACGACTACGCCGGCCTCGACATGCGCGGGAAGACGGCGGTGATCCTGGTCAACGACCCTGATTATCGCAGCGACGGCCTCGACGGCCCGTTCAACGGCCGGGCGATGACCTATTACGGGCGCTGGACCTACAAGTTCGAGGAAGCCGCGAAGCAGGGCGCCGCGGCGGCGCTGATCGTCCACGACACGTTCCCGGCGTCGTACGGCTGGAACGTCGTCGAAAGCTCGTGGAGCGGGCCGCAGGCCTATGCCCAGCGCGAGGACGGCGGAGCCAGCCAGACGCTGGTCAACGGGTGGATCCAGAAGGGCGTCGCCGAGCGCCTGATGGCGGCGGCCGGGCAGGACTTCGCGGCGCTGTCCGCCGCCGCCGAGCAGCCGGGCTTCCGTGCGGTGCCGCTCGGCCTCAGCGTGTCGACCGCGATCGACAACTCGATCCGCCGGTTCGCCTCGAGGAACGTCGTGGCCGTGCTGCCGGGGAGCGAGCGGCCCGACGAATACGTGCTCCACACCGCGCACTGGGACCATCTCGGGCGTTGCACCGCCAACGCCGCCGGCGACGACATCTGCAACGGCGCCATCGACAACGCCACCGGCACGGCGGCGCTGGTCGCGCTCGGCGAGGCGCACGCCAAGGCCGGCGCGCCGGCGCGGACGCTGGTGTTCCTCGCAGTGACCGCCGAGGAATCGGGCCTGCTCGGCTCCGAATACTACGGCGCCAACCCGGTCTTCCCGCTGGCGCAGACGGTCGGCGGGCTCAACATGGACGCGCTGTCGCTGGCCGGCCCGGCGCGCGACGTCACGGTGGTCGGGGGCGGCAAGAGCGAGCTCGATGCGTACCTGGCCGAAGCGCTGGCCGCACTCGGCCGGACGGCGACCCCCGACGCCTCGCCGCAGGCCGGCTACTACTACCGTTCGGACCACTTCAGCCTCGCCAAGCGCGGCGTGCCGATGTTCTACGTCGACAGCGGCCAGGACCTCGTCGACGGCGGCCGCGCGGCCGGGCAGGCGTGGGAAACGGCCTATCGCGACACCGCCTACCACGGGCCGGACGACGAGTATGATCCGGGCTGGAACTGGGCCGGGACGATGCAGGACCTCGAGCTGTTCTATCGCCTCGGGCGGATGCTGGCCGAGACCGAGGCGTGGCCCAACTGGTACCCGCAGGACGAGTTCCGCCGCATCCGCGACCAAAGCTGCGCTCCGGCCGGGGGCTGCTGACGCGCTACTCGGGCTCGAACGCGAGGCCGAGCCGCAGCGCGTGATCTGCCAACCGTTTGTCGCGGGTCCATAGTTGGACGCCTTCGTGCCTCGCCGCGCTCGCGAGCAGGTGCGCGTCGACATAGCCGATCCCAGAGCCGGCCAGCCGTTGCCTTTCGGCGAAGTCGAGGAGCGCGCTCCATTCTGTCACCGAAGCCTGAGGAAGCGCTTCGAGCGTGCCGATCATGGCTCGCCGGTCGGCTGGATTGCCCATCGCGAGCTCGCCGGTGACGAATGGATGCTGGAGGACCCGATCGTTGGCGACCAGCGTCGTCAGCTCGGCGACGGCTTGGCGAAAATGATCGGCCCAAATCGAGGTATCGACGATGATCACTCGAACGGGCGCTCGCGCGGCGCCGGCCGGAAATCGGGCATCGTCCCGCCCATGGCGATAAGCCGCCTGGCTGCCTCGCGCCGGATGAAGCTGGTGACCGCTGCCTTTTCGAGCTCGTCCCTGTCGGTAATCCCGCTGATCTCGCCTGCCTTGCGCCAGAGCGCGTCGATTTCCGGGGCGTTCGCTTCGCTGCGCAGGCGGCGGTGCGAGCGCTCGAAACGGACAACCTTGCGGCGAAGATCGACCTCCCGGGTCTCCCAGCCGGCGGCCTGCCACGCCTCCTTCTGGCTGTGACCCGGACCGTGCTGGTTGGACCACCAAGCCCGATGCTCGTAAGCGCTCTTCGGAAGCGTGAAACCGAGCCTGTCCTCGATCTGGTCGAAGGTCGCGGTCCAGCTATCCTCGTTGCGCGAGGCCAGGAAGTGCGCCAAGGGCTCGTACTTTCCCACGATGTTCTCCTGGAGTGGCTCATGAGGTAATGGAACTATTTTGAGGTGACAAGAAACTATTTCATGCCCGCCGAGTGGGACCCGCAGGAGTGGCTGTGGATCGGCTTTCCGCACGATGGCTCGCTGTGGCTCGAGGACCTGGTGCCGGCGCAGGAGCAGATCGCCGCGTTCGCCAACGCGGTCGCCGAAAGCGGGCAGCAAGTGCGGCTGGTGGTGCGCGACGCGGCCAACGAGGCGCGCGCGCGCGAGCTGGTCAGCGGCGCGGTCGCCTGCGAGCGGCACGCCTATGGCGACATCTGGCTGCGCGATTCGGGGCCGTTGGTCGTGTTCGACGGGCACGGGCGCCGCATTGCCCGGCGGTTCGGCTTCAACGGCTGGGGCGGCAAGTACGAGATGGAAGGCGACCAGGAGGTCGGCGCGACGATGGCCGCGGCGGCTGGGCTGCCGGCCGACCGGATGGACTGGATCCTCGAGGGCGGGGCGATCGATACCGACGGCACCGGCCTCGTCGTCACCACCGAGCAGTGCCTGCTCAACCCCAACCGCAACCCGCACCTGGGCAAGGCCGACATCGAGGCGCGGCTGCGTGACCAGCTCGGGTTCGAGCGCGTGCTGTGGCTCGGCGACGGGCTGCTCGGCGACCATACCGACGGGCACGTCGACAACCTCGCGCGGTTCGTCGCCCCGGGAACGCTGGCGATCCCGCAGCCGAGCGGCCCCGACGATCCCAACGTGGCGGTCTATGCCGACGCGCGGGCGCGGGCGCTCGCTTTCGGGCTGACGGTGCGCGACGTGCCCTCGCCGGGGCGGCTCGACGAGGCCGGCATCGTCGATCCGGCGAGCTACATGAACTTCGCCATCGGCAACAAGGTGGTGGTCGTGCCGACTTACGGCTCGTACCGCGACGACGAGGCTGTGGCGGCGATCGGGGCGCTGTTCCCCGGGCGCGCGGCGGTGGGCATCCCGTCGCAGGCCGTGCTCACCGGCGGCGGCAGCTTCCATTGCTCGAGCCAGCACGCGCCGCGAGCCGCCGGTTAACGCTTTCTTTACCGTCGGGGCCGACAGTCCCGCCGATGAGCCAAGCGATCGCCCTCACCCGCCGGACGGCCCGCATCGAGCATGCGCGGCTGGCGATCGTGCTCGCTTGCGCCGCGGCGCTGATCCTCGCCGGCCAGGCGCTGCCGTTCTAGCGCTCGGCCGCCGGCTGAAGTCCACGCCGGGGCATGACATATCCGGCGGTTTCACCCACCGTGGCTTTCGCCCTTCGCCATCCGTAAACGAGCCGCATCGGCGGCTCCCGGCGTGGACTTCCTTCAGCGCAAGGCCACGGTCGTTCGGGGCTTTGCCTACCGTGCGAGCCGTTTTCCGGGCGCGCTCAGCGCAGATCGGGCGCGGTCGCCTCGGCGCGCAGCAGGTCGATCGCCGCGCCGAGCGGCATCACCTTCTGGTGCTCGGCGCCGAGCGTGCGCAGCGCGACGGTGCCTTCCTCGGCCTCGCGCTTGCCGACCACGAGCAGGTGCGGGACCTTGCCGACCGAGTGCTCGCGCACCTTGTAGTTGATCTTCTCGTTGCGCAGGTCGGCCTCGGCGCGGATGCCGGCCGCCTGCAGCTTGGCCGTCACCTCGCGCGCGTAGGCGTCGGCGTCCGAGACGATCGTCGCCACCACCGCCTGCACCGGCGCCAGCCACAGCGGCAGCTTGCCGGCGTAATGCTCGATCATGATGCCGATGAAGCGCTCGAACGTGCCGAGGATCGCCCGGTGCAGCATCACCGGGCGGTGCTTCTCGCCGTCCTCGCCGATGTAAGTGGCGTCGAGGCGCTCGGGCAGCACGGTGTCGGTCTGCAGCGTGCCGACCTGCCAGGTGCGGCCGATCGCGTCGGTCAGGTGGAACTCGAGCTTGGGCGCATAGAACGCGCCTTCGCCGGGCAGCTCCTCCCAGCCCCATTCGGCGGTGTTGCGCCCGGTCGCGGCGACCGCGTCGCGCAAGCTCTGCTCGGCCCAGTCCCACATCGCCTCGGAACCGAAGCGTTTCTCGGGGCGCAGCGCGAGCTTGATCGCGTACTCGGCGAAGCCGAGCTCCCTGTAGATGCTGTCGAGCAGGTCGCAAAAGCGCGCGACCTCGTCGACCAGCTGGTCCTCGCGGCAGAAGATGTGCGCGTCGTCCTGGGTGAACTGGCGCACCCGCAGCAGCCCGTGGAGCGCGCCGTGCGGCTCGTTGCGGTGGCAGCAGCCGAACTCGGCGAGGCGCAGCGGCAGGTCGCGGTACGACTTGATGCCCTGCTTGAACACCAGGATGTGCGCTGGGCAGTTCATCGGCTTGAGCGCCATCATGCCGCCCTCGCCGCTGATCACCGGGCCCTCGCCCTCGGCCTGCGGGACCTCGTCGGGGACGGCGAACATGTTCTCGGAATACTTGCCCCAGTGGCCGGACTTTTCCCACTGGTTGACGTCCATCAGCTGCGGCGTCTTCACTTCCTCGTAGCCGGCCGCGTCGAGCCGGCGGCGCATGTAGCGCTCGAGCTCGCGCCAGATCAGGTAGCCCTTGGGGTGCCAGAAGCACGACCCCTGCGCCTCGGGCTGGAAGTGGAACAGGTCCATCTCCTGGCCGAGCTTGCGGTGGTCGCGCTTGGCCGCTTCCTCGAGCCGGTGGAGGTGCGCGTCGAGCTGCTTCTTGCTCAGCCAGCCGGTGCCGTAGATGCGGCTCAGCATCGCGTTGTTCTGGTCGCCGCGCCAATAGGCCCCGGCGACGCGGGTCAGCTTGAACGCCTGCGGATCAAGCCGCCCGGTCGAAGGCAGGTGCGGGCCGCGGCACATGTCGAGCCAGGCATCCGGCGAATCCGCCGGGCCGGAGCGATAGACGGTCAGCTCCTCGTCCGCGGGCAGCGCCGCCGCCCATTCGGCCTTGAAGCGCTCGCCATGCTCGGCGAACCACGCGATCAGCCGGTCGCGGCTCCACACCTCGCGCGTCAGCGGCTTGTCGGCGGCGATGATCTCGCGCATCTTCGCCTCGATGACGGGCAGGTCCTCCTCGCCGAAAGGCCCGCGCGCGCCGGGCGCGAAGTCGTAGTAGAAGCCGTCCTCGGTCGCCGGGCCAAAGGTGATCTGCGTGTCGGGCCACAGCGCCTGGACCGCCTCGGCGAGCACGTGGGCGTAGTCGTGGCGGGCCAACTCGAGCGCCTCGACCTCGTCGCGGCTGGTCACCAGCGCCAGCGCGGCGTCGCCCTCGAACGGCCGGGCAAGGTCGCGCAGCTCGCCGTCGACGCGCGCGGCGAGCGCGGCCCTGGCGAGCCCCGGGCCGATCGCCGCGGCGACGTCGGCCGGCGACGAGCCCTCCGGCATCTCGCGCACCGATCCGTCGGGCAGGCTGATCTTGAGCAGTTCGGTCATGAGGCTTCGTCTGGTCCGTTGTCGCCCGCGCCCATGGCACAAGCGGCGGTGGACCGAAAGGTGGCGCGCGACGCACGGCGCCGCCGCCCCGTTGCCGCACTCCGATTCCGATTGCGGTTGCCGCTCGTTAGGGATATTTTCCTATAGGGCCGATCGCGAGATCGGCACGGGGGGAACACGCGATGACGAACAAGACGCTCCTGGCGGCTATGGCCGTGTCGAGCATGGCGCTCGCCCAGCCGGCTGCGGCAGCGACGCGCTCCGCCGACTCGCTACCCGCCAACGGCATCGCGGCGCCCACTTCGGCCGAGCGGGTCGGCGCGCTCACCGAAGACGGCGATGAGCTGAACCGGCGGGCCTCGCGCGCGCTGATCATCGCCCTGATCGCTCTCTTGCTCGGCGGGCTCATTGCGCTGATGATGGGCAGCAAGAGCCCCGGCTGAGGGCCACTTCCCGCTTGCGAAACGAGCTCGGGCCCGCGCAATGTGCGGGCCTTGTTCGTCGGACTAACCGCGAACGGGCGGGAAGGGGGCTGGTGTGGTGACGGCGCGCGAGGGCGAGCTACCGGCGCGGCACGCGGCCGTCGCGGCGGCCTTCCTCGCCTGCGCCATCATGCTCGGCGGCGGCGGCAGCCCCAATCCGGCGACCGAGCTGCTGCTGCAGCTGGTTTTCGCGATCGCGGCGCTGGCTTGGCTATGGCTGCCTCTGCCGGCGCCCGGCACATGGCCGCGCTCGCGCAGCGCGTGGCTCGTCTGCGCGCTCGTGCTGGCCGTTCCGCTGGCGCAACTGGTCCCGCTGCCGCCAGCCTTGTGGACGGGCCTCGGCGGGCAGCAGGACCGGGCCGCCGCGCTGGCGCTGATCGGACGCGCGGACGGCTGGCAGCCGCTCTCGCAGGCCCCGTCGCGGACGCTCGCGGCGCTGCTGGCGATGATCCCGGCGCTGTTCGCCTTCGTCGCCGCCGCGGCGCTCGATGCGAGGGGGCGGCAATGGGTCATGGGCGCGATAGCCGCGATGGCGCTGCTGACGGTGCTGCTCGGCGCGCTGCAGCTCTCGCTCGGCCCCGGCGCGCCTTATCTCTACGCCGAGAACCACCGCGGCGTGGTGACCGGCTTCCAGGCCAACCGCAACGCCGCCGCCGACGTGCTGCTGATTGGCATGGCCGCCGCCGCCGCATTCCTCGTCCCGTCGCTCGGCGCGAAGGGGTTCCCGGCGGTCTCCGGGCGCGTGATCGTCAGCGATCGCCGGGCCGCCGGGGTGGTGCTGACCGGCTGGGTCGCGGTGCTGCTCGTGGGCACCGTGCTGACCGCTTCGCGCACGGGCATCGCGCTCGTGCCGCTGGCGCTGCTCGGGGTGTGCGCGATCGTGCGGCCGGCGCTGCGCGATCTCGGCAGGCTGCGCTTGCTGCCGATCGCCGCCGCGGCCGCCGCGATGCTGCTGATCGGGCTCGGCATGGCGGTCGGCAACACCGCGCTGGGCGAAGTCGCCGACCGGTTCGCCTTCTCCGGCGATTTCCGGCGCGAGCTGTGGCGCGACGGCTGGTACGCGACCGAGCGGGCGTGGCCCTGGGGCATCGGCCTGGGCGGCGCCCAGTACGCGCTGATCGCCGCCGAGCGCCTCGAGATCCTCGACCCGGCGCTGCCCAACCGGGTGCACAACGATTATCTCGAGCTGGCGCTAGAGGCGGGCCTCGCGGGCCTGGCGGCGCTCGCGGCGGTCGCCGCCCTGCTGGTCCGGCTCGCGTGGCGGGCGTGGGGCGAGCGGCCGCAGGACCGGCACCTCATCGCCTGTGGAGCGACCGCGCTGCTGGTCGTGGCGCTGCATTCGCTCGTTGATTATCCGCTCCGTTCCATGGCATTGTCGTGCCTGGTCGGGGCGGGCGCGGGCATGCTGGTGCCCGCGGGACGGCGAATCGCCCCGCCAGGCGCGGCGGCCGGCGGCTCCCGCGCAACGATGGGGGAAGGGACTTGACGAGAGGGCTGTGCCGCATTTGCGCGGTGCTGGCGGGGGCGCTGGCGCTGGCCGGCTGCCAGCCGTCGCTGAAATCGGAGCTGCCGGCCGGCCCCGCCGCCTACGACACGATCGCGCCGGGCGAGCCCGAGCTGGCCGGCCCCTACCGGCTGGCGCCCGGCGACAAGGTCAGCGTCAATATCTTCCAGGAAGCGGAGTTGAGCCAGGCCGAGATCCAGCTCGACGAGGCGGGGACGATCTCGCTCCCGCTGATCGGCGAGCTGCAGGCGGCGGGCCTGTCGTCGGCCGAGCTCTCGCGCGAGATTGAGCGGGCCTACGGCGCCCGCTTTCTGCGCGATCCGCACGCCAACGTGGTGCTGCTGACGGCGCGGCCGCGCACGGTCTCGGTTGAAGGCCAGGTCAAGAACCCCGGGGTCTATCCGATCCAGCCCGGCCAGACCTTGCTCGGCGCGATGGCGCTGGCCGGCAGCCCGGCGCCCGACGCCAAGCTCGACGAGGTGCTGGTGTTCCGCACGGTCGGCGGGGAGCGCCTCGGCGGCCGGTTCGACCTGACCGAGGTCCGCGCCGGACGCATGCCCGATCCGCCGCTGGCGGCCGGCGACGTCGTGGTCGTCGGCTTCTCGGCGCTGCGCGGCGTCTATCGCGACATCCTGCAGGCGGCGCCGCTGTTCGGCGCGTTCGCCGCCCTCAGCCGCAACAACACCAACTAGCG
>Ga0196977_1000100_pt1 | contig 54240 bp, 39 predicted proteins | sample S3v_1013CmetaG_FD_148634 | JGI IMG/M metagenome (GOLD analysis project Ga0196977, IMG submission 148634) | Soil microbial communities from Anza Borrego desert, Southern California, United States - S3+v_10-13C | ecosystem: Environmental > Terrestrial > Soil > Desert | place: USA: California... | reverse complement strand
GGTGCAAACAGCGCCATCTTCAGCGTAGTCAATGGCGTCCTCCTGCGTTCACTGCCGTTTCCAGACTCTCAGTCGCTATACGCCGTGCACATGGGCGCCGCAATCTTCAACCGCTATGACGGTCCGCTCTCGTATCCCGAGTATAAGGACGTAGTGGAGCAAACGCGGAGCTTCCAAAGCACTGGCGCCTGGGTCGACAGCGATGCGAATTTGTCAGACGGCGTGAGGCCCGAACGCGTAATGTTGCGGATTGTACTCCCGTCACTCCTACCGACGCTGGGTGTGGAGCCACTGCGCGGCCGCAACTTTCTACCCGAGGAAACCGTTAAGGGCCGCGACCACGTGGCGCTGATCACTTATGGTCTGTGGCAGCGCCGATTCGGCGGCAGTGACGATGCCATCGGTAAGTCGATGTACATCGACAATGCCAGCTATCAGATCGTCGGCATCCTGCCGCCCGGCTTGCAATTCGAAGCGCCCGTCGATCTGTGGGTGCCGCTCACGACGACCGATCCAGATGTCAACGTGCGCAATTCGCATTTCCTGCGCGTAATCGCGCGCCTGCGCCCTGGCGTAACGGAAAAAAGCGTCGCTGCCGATCTCGAAGCCGTCGCCAAGTACGAAAGCGATAATTTTCCCGAAATGTTCCCGCCGACCTCCGGATTCTCCTTTCGCGCGCGGCCCTACCTCGACGACATCGTCGGCGATGTTCGGCTGCCGCTCTACATTCTTTTGGGCGCCGTCGGGTTCGTGCTGCTCATCGCCTGCACGAATGTGGCTAACCTGCTACTCGCGAAGGCCGCTCCACGTCAGCGCGAGATCGCGATCCGCACCGCGCTGGGTGCGCGAAAACGTCATCTCTTGCGCCAGCTCTTAACCGAGAGCATGTTGCTCACGATTGTAGCCGCGGGCTTCGGCATACTGCTGGCAACCTGGGGGACCGCCGCGCTTGTCGCGCTCAGTCCCGATTCGCTCCCCCGCGCGCGCGAAATCAGTTTTGACTGGCGCGTGCTGGCGTTCACCGGCGGGATCGCATTAACGACGGGGATAGTTTTCGGCCTGGTGCCGGCAATTTGGGGACCGCGCGTTGATCTAACGGACGCGCTCAAAGAAGGAAGTCGCGGCTCAACGAGCCGCGGCGGAGGTTTGCGCAAGTTGCTGGTAGTCGCCGAGGTCGCGCTGTCAGTGGTGCTGCTGGTTGGCGCCGGCCTCATGCTGCGCAGCTTCTCTCGTTTGCGTAATGTGGACCCGGGGTTCCGGACAGATCACGCGCTGACGTTGCGCGTTTCGCTCCCGGTTCCGAGCGGTCAAATATCCGCCGCTGATGAGGATCGGTTCGTGAGCTTTTTCGATCGCGTGCTGACGCGGATCAGCGAGGTGCCCGGCGTCACGGCCGCCGGTGCCAGCAACATGATTCCGCTCGACGGCAGGGGCACAGATCGGTTGATCGAAATCGAAGGCTACGTGCCGCGCGACGAGAGCGACATGCCCGACGCGCAGAATCGACAAGCCACGCCGGGATGGTTCGCAGCCATGGGCATTCCGCTCGTGCGCGGTCGACTTATCGAACGCTTCGACGATGAGAAAGCACCACGCGTGCTGGTTGTGAACGAAGCTTTCTCCAGCCGCTTCTTCCCGAACGGCGACGCGATCGGAAAACGCATCCGCCTGGGCAAGCTCACTACTGATTTCCCCTGGGCCACCATCGTGGGAATTGTCGGTGATGTGCGAGGCTTCGCCCTCGACGAGCCACCGCTACCGACCATGTATTGGCCAGTGGCGCAGATTCGCGCGACGCCCTCTCTAGCGATTGTCGTGCGCACGCAGAGTGATCCGTCCGCACTCCGCTCAGGCGTTCGCGCTGCTATCGCCGAGATCGATCCGACTCAGCCAATCTACGAGATGCAAACGCTGGATCAACTCGTGGCGAAATCACTGGGTCAGCGACGATTCACACTAACGCTCATGGTGCTGTTCGGCGTGATCGCACTGGTGCTCTCAGCAATCGGCATTTACGGTGTTATGGCGTTCGCGGTCACGCAACGCACGCAGGAGATCGGGATTCGGATGGCGCTCGGTGCTCGTGCGGTAGATGTACTGAAGATGGTAGTTGGATCGGGGATGTTCCTGGCTGCAATCGGCGTGGCCGCGGGGCTGATCGGAGCATTCGCGTTAACACGACTACTGTCCAGTCTCTTATTCGGTGTGTCGCCAACGGACCTTTTGACCTTTGGATTGGTCACAACGGGCCTGTTAACCGTGGCGCTGCTGGCCTGCTACATCCCGGCGCGGCGCGCGACGAAAGTCGATCCGCTGGTGGCGTTGAGATACGAGTAAGTTCGCATGCCGCATCATCTATGCAGGGCCGCGAAACACTTCGCGGCCTTTCCTTTTTGACTTCGCACACTTGAGTCTTCGTGCCGGAGTGTCAGGAAGACTTTTGGGCCGTGGCGCACGCCATCACTTTTTCGGGCGTAACATCGCCGCGCAGGAATTCACCAGTGACCCGGCCTTCGTACAGCACCAGCACTCGATCTGAAAGACCGAGCACTTCAGGCAGTTCGGACGATACGAGAACTATAGCCAAGCCACTGCGCGCCAGCGCATTGATTTGATTGTAGATCTCTTGTTTGGCGCCGACGTCGATTCCGCGCGTCGGTTCATCAAGAAAGAGCACACGCGGATTGGTGAGGAGCCATTTGGCAAGCACGACCTTCTGTTGGTTTCCACCCGACAACGTGCCGGCGGAAACAAGAACCGAGGGAGCTTTCACTTGCAACTCGCGCACAGATCGTTCCGCGACAGAGGCCTCAGCACCGCGGTTAGTCATAAAACGTCCGGAGAGTTTTTCGAGTGCCGCGAGCGTGACGTTGCTGAGGATCGTCTGGTCCAACACAAGCCCGAACCTCTTTCGATCTTCAGTCACGAATGCAATGCCTTGTTTATTAGCCTCCGCGGGACTCGTAATACGAACCGGCCGTCCTTCGACAAGTACTTCGCCGCTGAAACGTCCGGCATGTGCGCCGAAAATCGCCATGAGTAGATCCGTGCGACCTGCACCCATCAGACCGGCAATACCCAGAACCTCTCCACGCCTGACTTTTAAACTAACATCATTGACCAGCAGTTTGCCCTTAACGTTTGGATCCTCAACCTTGACGTTCCGCGCCTCGAACACTATCGCGCCGCGCTCGTGATCGGCAGTAGGAAAAATGTCTCCTACTTCGCGGCCAACCATCTGCGCAATTACCGTGGGCTCGTCCAGCGTTGCCGTTGGCGCGGAACTTACCGTGCGGCCATCGCGCAAAACCGTGATTCGATCTGACAAACGGAAGACCTCGTCTAACTTGTGCGAGATGTAAATCATGCCTACACCACGCTCGCGCAGGCGATCGAGGATCGTAAAGAGTGTCTCGATCTCCGTGCCTGTTAAAGCGGCGGTCGGTTCGTCGAGGACGAGAATACGCGCGTCCTGCGAAAGAGCCTTGGCTATCTCCACGAGCTGTTGCTGCCCAATTCCGAGTTGACTTACAGGAGTGTGCGGATCGAGAGGCAGGTGCAATTCCTCCAACAGCGCTCGAGCACGACGATTTAGTTCCTGCCAGCGAACAATACCGAAGCGATGTGGCTCTCGCCCCAGAGAAATGTTTTCACCAATCGTGAGATCGCGGACCAACGAGAGTTCCTGAAAAATGATCGCAATACCCGCCTCCGCCGCCTCCCGAACGCTTTGAAACTGACGCACCTCTCCGTCGATCAGAATCTCACCGCCATAACTACCGTGAGCGTAGGCACCACTGAGGACCTTCATCAGCGTCGATTTTCCGGCGCCATTTTCCCCTACCAACGCGTGCAACTCGCCGGCGCGAAGATCCAAAGTGACGCCATCCAGAGCTCGAACACCCGGAAAGGTCTTCGTGATGTTTCGCATCTCGAGCAGAAGCGGCTTAGTTGTGCTGTTTGGCATGGGTTGCGACTCCAGAAACTATCACGGATTGACAAGTTAATGAACATCGAATACAAGCGGCTATGCCCAGACAGGTTTTGGCAGCGATCGACATAGGCGGAACCAAAATCGCTCTCGGTCTCGGCGATCTCGACGGGCAGATTCTCTCCCTTTCACGCTTACCTACTCAAATCGAATTAGGTCCGCATCGCATCATGCAAGCCGCGCTCGATCAGCTCGAGCAGATGGCCCTGGAACAAGACGCGCAGATCACCGCGATCGGCGTTTGCTGTGGTGGACCGTTGGACCGCAACAGAGGACTGATTCTTTCGCCGCCGAATCTGCCGAACTGGGATGAGTTTCCGATCATCAAGGTAGTGAATGAGCGATTTGCAGTTCCCGCACTGCTGGACAACGATGCTAATGTCGCGGCACTCGGCGAGCTGCACTACGGCGCCGGTCGCGATTTGCACGATTTCATGTATATGACGATCTCGACCGGCATAGGTGGAGGCCTGATCGTGCGCGGTGAAGTCGTACATGGAGTCGCCGATGCAGCAGGCGAAGTGGGCCATATAACGGTGCAACCAGATGGACCATCATGCGGCTGCGGTTCGCGCGGGTGTTTGGAAGTCTTGTGTTCCGGAACGGCCATCGCCCGGCGTGCACGTGAACGACTCTTAAACGGGAACGTGCATTCGGCCCTGAGCGGCAAGACCATTACGGCAAAACTGGTCGCCGAAGCTGCCCGCGACCGTGACGCGCTTGCTCGCGAAGTTTGGGATGAAACCGTGTATTACCTGGCCATTGGCGTTGGTGCCGTCATCAGCATCCTTGCACCTGAAGCAGTTATCCTAGGTGGAGGCGTTTCTCTCGCGGGCGATCAACTGCTGGAGCCGTTAAGAGAACAGGTGAAGAGCCGTTCAAAACTATTACCCGCAGACAAAATCAATATCCTTCAGGCCGCGCTCGCTGGTGATAGCGGCGTTTATGGAAGTCTGGTTTTGGCACGGCAAGCCAGTGCCTTATCATAAGCCCTTCAAATGAATTCAAAGCATCCGTGTCGCAATCTATTGCCTGCCCTCTGCCTGCTCTTGCTGCCAACGATGCCGGTCCAGGCGTCGCAGGTCGCGCCGTGGTGGCAACACGCGGTGTTCTACGAGATCTACCCACGCAGCTTTAAAGATTCCAACGGCGACGGCGTCGGAGATCTCAACGGCATTACGTCGAAGCTTGATTACCTGGCGGACCTGGGCATAGACGCGATCTGGATCACGCCGTTCTATCCTTCACCGCAGGTCGATTTCGGTTACGACGTAAGCGACTTCGAAAACGTCGATCCACAATTCGGAACGTTGGCTGACTTTGACCGTTTAGTGGCCGCGGCTCACAAACGTCGCATCAGGATCATCGTGGATTTCGTCCTGAATCATACGTCAGACCAGCATCCATTCTTTGTTGCTTCGCGATCGTCACGGACGTCTCCTTATCGGGACTGGTACATCTGGCGCGACGGCAAAAACGACGGACCGCCCAACAACTGGTCGTCCTCGTTTGGCCCAACTGCATGGACGTTGGATCCGAAAACGAATCAGTATTACTACCATCGCTTCTATGCTGAGCAACCTGATCTGAACTGGCACAACCCGGAAGTCGAGAAACGAATGTTTCAGACGATTCGCTTTTGGTTGGATCGCGGTGTTGATGGGTTCCGGCTCGACGCTGTCAACTATCTATTCGAGGACCCGCAGTTGCGCGACAATCCGGTACTTCCCGAACTGCGGCCGGGCAGCACGACCGAGCACCTGCAGGAGTTGAAGTACAACCGCGATCTTCCCGAACTGCACGAAGTAATGATGCGCCTGCGCAAGTTTACAGATAATTACGATCCCAATCGTGTGCTGATCGGTGAAGCATACGTGCCGCAGTGGGAAGTATTGATGCGATACTACGGGCCAAACAACAACGAGCTTCAGTTACCGTTCAATTTCTTTTTGGTCATGGGGAAGGTCCGAACGAACCTCGAGGCGACAGCGTTTCGCTCTGTGATTAACGATTCGGAAAAGGCATTACAGGGCCGCTGGACCACTTACGTACTCAGTAATCACGACATTCCGCGGGCTTACGATCGCTATGGTGACGGTCGCAATAACGACACCATCGCCAAATTGCTGGCGACCATGCTGCTGACTTTACGCGGTTCCCCGTTTCTCTATTACGGCGAAGAAATCGGCATGGTCACAACGGAACCGAAAACCATAGAAGAGGTGCGCGATCCCGTAGGTAAGAGGTATTGGCCCGGCAACAAAGGACGCGACGGAGAGAGAACGCCGATGCAGTGGGACCAAACGCGGCACGCCGGATTTACGACCGGTGAGCCGTGGCTCAAAGTTCCACCCAATGCTTCGGAACGGAATGTAGCCAACGCTGGCAAGGACCCGAATTCCATACTCAACTTTTATCGCAGCTTGATTCGTCTGCGGCGTAAAAGTTCGGCTCTTCTCGATGGTGATTATCTGAGTGTTGGCGACGATCCGCACGTTTTCGCGTATCGCCGGCAGAGTGGCAGACAGACGACGCTGGTCGCGTTGAACATGTCTGGTATGCAAAAGACGTTTGCCCTAAACGGATCATCTTTTCGCATCGTCTTAAGCAACATCAGTTCCCGGCAACCCGAGGTTACGAAACAACTAGAGCTCGCACCTTTTGAAGCGGTCATTTTAGAGACACACGCCGAAGGCGTTCGCTAATTTATCAGAGACACACGCCGAAGGCGTTCGCTAATTTCATTAGAGACACAACGCCGAAGGCGTTCGCTAATTTCAGCCCAGGGTTGGAGCGCAGCGACAACCCTGGGATCAACGTCAAACAGTCGTTGAACCCTGCAAGGGTTCGCGAATCGCCGAACCCTTGCAGGGTTTGGTCGCTACTAAAATATGTCCCAGGGTTCTCGCAGGCTCGAACCTGGGCTGAAATTAGCGAACGCCCTTCGGCGTATTCCTCTAAATTTCAACCGGACTCAATGCAACTATTGTTATGAAATCGAGACTGCAACTGACTTCAGCGGTGATCTGTCTTTTTTCACTGTGCCTGACTCTTCACGGGCAGACGAGTGGGCGCCAATCCTCGCCCGATTATCTGAACCCGCGTCTGCCGATCGACAAGCGCGTTGACGATCTAGTCAGCCGCCTGACGCTCGAAGAGAAGATCTCACAGATGATGAACAAGTCTGTAGCAATCGACAGGCTTGGCATTCCCGCTTATGACTGGTGGAACGAAGCGCTACATGGCGTCGCCTATGCAGGAACAGCAACCGTCTTCCCGCAAGCCATTGGACTGGGAGCTACGTGGAACGAGGAACTGATACACCGAGTCGCAACTGCGATTTCCGATGAGGCACGCGCCAAATATAACGACGCGATCGCAAACGATCAGCGTAAGCGTTTTTACGGTCTCAGTTTTTGGTCTCCCAACATCAACATCTTTCGCGATCCGCGTTGGGGACGAGGTCAGGAAACTTACGGAGAAGATCCATTTCTCACTTCGCGTCTCGGAGTGGCCTTCGTCAAGGGCATGCAAGGGAACGATCCACGGTATCTGAAAACTATTGCCACGCCGAAGCACTACGCGGTCCATAGCGGCCCTGAATCAGAGCGACATATCTTCAACGCCAAGCCCTCAGTCAGAGATCTGAATGAAACTTACCTGCCGGCGTTTCGCGCCACTATCACTGAAGGTAAAGCCGGTTCGATCATGTGTGCTTACAACAGTGTGGATGGCGAACCGGTGTGTGCCAGCAAACGAATGCTCGACGAGATACTCCGCCGTCAATGGGGCTTCGACGGTTATGTCGTTTCTGACTGCGACGCAATCGCCGACATTTACAAGCATCACAAGTTCGCGAAAACCGAAGAAGAGGGCGTAGCGATCGGGGTGAAGGCGGGCACGGATCTGACGTGCGGCTATGAGTACCGAGCGCTGCTGCCGGCAATCAAACAGGGATTGATCAGCGAAGCAGAAATCGACACTGCAGTTAAGCGGCTGTTCCGAGCCAGGTTCAGGCTCGGCATGTTTGATCCGCCTGAGACTGTTCCGTTTTCTAAAATACCTTTTGCCGTGAACGACTCCGCGGCAAATCGTGAACTGGCGCGGAAAGCGGCACAGGAATCTATCGTTCTCCTAAAAAACGAAAATAATATCTTGCCGCTCAAGAAAGATCTCAACACCATCGCGGTGATCGGACCTAACGCAGACTCGCTCGAGGTCCTGCTCGGTAATTATCATGGCGTTCCGTCGAAATCGGTGACGCCACTCGAGGGGATCAAACGAAAAGTCTCGCCCAATACTCGCGTGCTTAGCGCATTAGGCACGAGCCTCACTGGTGACATCGTACTTCCCATTCCCTCGTCCGCAATGTTTTCCCCCGACGATCCGAACGCGCACGGATTCAAGGGCGAGTATTTCAACAACAAGGACCTGCAAGGCGAGCCCGCTGTCACCAGGACCGACGAGCAGGTCAACTTCGATTGGTTCACCAACAGTCCGGTGCCGGAGTTGAATACCGATAACTTCTCCGTGAGGTGGACGGGACAAATCGTACCCACGGTTTCAGGCCTGTATCAGTTGGGCATGAGATCAGACGACGGCTTGCGTTTGTATCTTGACGATAAGCTCTTTATCGATGACTGGCGCGATCGTTCGGCAAGAACCGTTACGGCCCCGATCGAATTGGAAGCGGGCCGTCGCTACAAGATACGAATCGACTATTACGATCGATACGCTTCGGCGACCGCGAAACTTATTTGGACACCTCCGCAGATCGAAAAGACCCTTTGGGACGAAGCGATCGACAAAGCGAAACAAGCAGACGTCGTCGTGATTGCCGCCGGTCTTTCCCCCTCACTCGAAGGCGAAGAGATGGAGGTGAAGGTAAAAGGGTTTAGCGGTGGCGATCGTACCGATCTCAACTTGCCTGAGGCGCAGGAAAAACTGCTCAAAGCAATGGTCGCAACAGGCAAACCAGTGGTGCTGGTGTTGTTGAATGGAAGTGCCTTGGCGATTAACTGGGCCAACAACAATGTGCCCGGCATTATTGAAGCGTGGTATCCGGGCGAAGAAGGTGGCGCTGCTGTCGCCGACGTGCTTTTCGGCGACTACAACCCGGGTGGGCGTCTGCCGGTCACGTTTTATAAATCGACTGACGACCTGCCGGATTTTCGTGATTACAACATGGACGGTAGAACGTACCGTTACTACAAAGGAGAGCCGCTGTATTCTTTTGGTCACGGACTTAGCTATACAAATTTTACGTACAACAACCTGAAACTTCCGAAGCGGGTGAAAGTCACCGACAAGATCGAAGTCAGCGTCAACGTTCAGAACGCCGGTTCGCGCGGTGGTGATGAGGTGGTCCAACTCTATGTCACAGATGTCGCGGCCTCCACGCCTGTTCCGATCAGGGTGCTAAAGGGAATCAAGCGATTGTATTTGGCGCCCGGTGAGAAAAGACGTCTGAATTTTACGCTTACCTCGCGCGACCTGACGCTGATTGATAATCGCGGAAAACGGATTCTTGAACCCGGAGAATTTCGCATTTCGATCGGCGGCAAACAGCCAGGTTCAGTGCCTGATGCCAAGACCACGCAGGTGTTGACGAGCAGCTTCACCGTAATCGGAAGAACGACTGAGATTCCTGTTGTTGCGCCATAAACTCATAGCTGTTGTGATTGCGCTTGCCGGACCGATCAGCGTGGCTGGTCAAAATTCGGCCACGCCGGCTTTCCGGCATTCAACTCCACTAACGATATCCGAGTTGAAGAAGACGAAAACAACCGGAGTCTCTGTAGCGGAAGTCTCTGACTACGTGTTCGGCAACTATCGCGGCGACTTCCCTTCACCGCCGCATGCCGATCTCAATCCTCGTAAGGCGTTGATCATTTTCTGGAAAGACTTCAGCTACCGTTTCGTCTTTTCTCACGAGGCGAGCTATTGCCCGTGGTTTGAACTGCCATCGGGCGCCGCGCTTTCGTATCAATTTTTCGAAGGTAATGAGGGTTGGGCCGAACTCTTTAACGACTACGGACGAAAGGAGCAGAACAGTTTCGTCGACGTAATCGAGGGCGGACCGCAACGCGTGTGGATTCGCTGGACGTACTTTGGCGTAAACATGCAAAGCGGTCAGGCCGCGTTTCGCGGTGTCGAAGACTTTTGGGCCTTTCCGAATGGCTTGGTTTTGCGACGGCAGCGATACTCCACCTTGCTGCCTGGCGAGAACACCGGATATGCGCGTGAACCGATCGAGTTGATCGGAATGAGTCCGGTAGGAAAGTTGTGGTTCGATGTTCTCGCGCAAGTTCCTGGCGGTGAAAGCCATGCGTTCGTTGGCGTCGATGCTTTTTCAGACGCACGCGCCGACATTTTTTGGAAACGGCAGAGCAAACCTCGACAGCCATTCGCAGGAACGTCCCGGCGCACAGGCTCTCCCTGGAAACAGATCGACGATGCACGCGGCTTCGCGGGAATCATTCCGTTCACGGACGGTTCGCCGTTTGTGGTGCTCGGCGATAACTCGGGCTTCGCGCATGAAACGACCCGGTTGAAAGAGCACTCGGATAAGACAACTGGTGGATGGGGTTGGCGGAGTCTCACCTGGGACCATTGGCCCATCGGGTGGCTGAACAGCCAGGCGCATGACGTTGACGATGAATCATATAAAAAGTTTCCCAGTCACTTCGCGCCGTTCGGTCTCGATCTCTGGAGCATGCGAAACGAGGATACCGAGGGACGTGCGTTCTATTCTTTGATGGGCGTTGGAAATACCGATGTTGAAGCCATTCGACGGATGGCCAGGAACTGGCTGGAGAATGGGCCAGAGCGTGCGATCGATTTGGATCGAGTAGCCGCGCTTCCCGCGCTGCGGCAGGCGAGGCAGGCGAGGCAGACGAGGCATAAGACGCACTAAAGAGAACTTTCGATGTCAGTTAAGACTTGCCGTACTGTTCTAACCCTGACTCTGGTGTGGGCATTCTTAGTGAGTTTAGCCCCGCCCTTGGTCCATGCTCAGCCCGTCGAGCATGTGAATCCTTTCATTGGCACGGGCCTGTCACCGCTTCCCGACTACCTTGGCGGCAATGGAAGTGGCAACACGTTTCCCGGCGCTACGATGCCGTTCGGAATGGTCCAATGGAGTCCGGATACGGAGAATGCATTCGGCAAGGACGAACGAGGCAGCTATCTCCACGCCGACACCGCGATTCGCGGATTCAGCTTAACGCATATTAGTGGTCCAGGTTGTCCTGTCTTTGGCGATGTACCTTTCATGCCGTTCGTTGGCGAGATCAACACATCGCCGGCATCCGATCCGCAGACGTATCTCGCAAAGTTCTCTCACGCGAAAGAACAAGCTTCACCCGGCTATTACGAAGTCACACTCGAATCCGGCGTGAACGTCAAACTCACAGCAACAACGCGTACGGGGTTTGGTGTTTTCACTTTTCCCGCCTCGTCTGCGGCTACCATGCTCGTCAACGCGGGACGCAACTCCACGGGAGTGCGTGACACGGAGATTCAAATTGCGGGGTCGACAGAGTTCAGCGCCGCAAACGAGATCAGCGGCTTCGTCACTAGCGGAGGATTTTGCGGCGCGAGAAACAATTACAAGCTCTACTTTGTAGCTGAGTTCAGTCACCCCTTCGCGCACTCCGGAGTGTGGAAGGACGCGGATATCTCTCGTGGAGCTCGCTCCATCGCGGGCGCGGGCACGGGCGCTTTCGTGAGCTTCGATACTTCACGAGATCGATCGGTAGAAGTAAGAGTCGGGATTTCCTACGTCAGCGTCAAGAATGCGCGGCTGAATCTCGCCGCTGAAAATCGCGGGCTCGACTTCGAAACAGTGCGTAGACGCGCAGTTGCCAGATGGAATGACGCGCTCAGAAGTATCAGCGTGAGCGGCGGCACAGACGCGGAAAAACAGGTCTTTTACACGGCGCTGTACCATACTCTGTTGCACCCGAACGTCTTTAGTGATGCCAACGGTGAGTATCGTGGCTTTGACGATCGTATTCACAAACATCCCGGGCACACGCAGTACACGAATTTTTCCGGCTGGGACATCTATCGCTCTGAGTCGCCGTTGATTGCGTGGCTGTTCCCGAAAGAGGCCAGCGACATGGCCCAATCGCTCGTGCTGGATGCACAACAAGGGGGCGGCCTCCCGATCTGGCCCGTGGCAAACGATGAGAGCGGTGCGATGTATGGTGATCCTTCAGTGCCCATCATCGCGAGCAGTTATGCATTTGGCGCCAGAGAATTCGATACCCGCACGGCACTGAAGGCAATGATCAAGGGCGCGACAGATCCGGCAACGAAATCGAAAACATATCCGCAGCGAAACGGTCTCGAAGACTACCTGAAGTACGGCTACATTCCGATGGAGCAGAAGGGACTGCGCGGATCGCCGTCAGTCGCACTCGAATACGAGATCGCTGATTTCGCTCTCGCGCAGTTCGCAAAGGCTCACGGCGATATGACTACGTATCGAAAGATGATGCGGCGCGCGCAGTTCTGGACCAGGATCTTCGATCCGCAAACGCGTTATATCCGTGGTCGTTGGGCCGATGGTTCGTGGCTGCCGGGATTCGATTTCAAGGCCATGTTGTATGACAAAAACCTGCCGTGGCGGCCGGAGAGTCATAAGAGTTACGTCGAGGGAAACGCTGTTCAGTACACGTGGATGGTTCCGCATAACATCCGTGCTCTTTTCGATCGCATCGGTGGCAACGAGGAAGTTATCAAGCGGCTGGACAGTTTTTTCACCGAGTTGAACGCTGGTCCCGATCGACCGTATTTTTTCATCGGCAACGAACCTGTGTTTCCCGTGCCGTGGCTCTACAACTACGCGGGTGCGCCATGGAAAACGCAGGCAATAACGCGGCGCGCGCTGATCGAACTATTCACACCAACGCCGGGTGGCATTCCGGGTAATGACGATCTGGGCGCGACGTCTTCGTGGGTAGTGTTTGCAACTATCGGTCTTTATCCGATCATTCCGGGTGTTGGCGGCTTTGCGATCAGCAGTCCCCTGTTTCCTGAGATCACCGTGAGACAAAAGGGCGGCAAGCAGCTAAGGGTTGTCGCCCCAGGAGCAAACGCTAAGACCTTTTATGTGCAGGAACTTCGTTTGAATTCTCGTCCGTATAACAGCACGTGGCTGCCCTATGAAAAGATCGCGCCGGGCGCAGTGTTGCAATTCAACCTTGGAAGCCAGCCAAATACTCAGTGGGCCAGTGATGCTGCAGCCGCTCCGCCTTCGTTCAATGACGGAACGGAAACCCCGTAGCCGTTGACTATGAAATACAAAACAAATCTTAGGTGCTTCCTGACTTCGGTTCTCATTGTGCTGGCCGCCATTCAATCTATGGCCCAAGCCGTTCTGACGCCAACTGTGGACCGCGGAGTAGTAAGCGTGAGGGGATCGAGTGGCGCAACGCTATCGAACATGAGATTACGTTTGCGCTTCAGCTCCAATTCCTCCGTTTCCGGCCGCCTCGAGTTCTCCGGCAATGAAATTGGAAACGACAGCAGCGGAAACTACGAGCGTTTCCGGTATCGCTTTCAGCCCGATGCGTCATTCGCCGTGCCAAGTTCATTCAGCGCTACGCTTGAAGTGCAAACTTACCGGCAACCGGAGTTGCTGGTGGCATCGCTCATTTACAATGGACCACCGCTTGCGGCAAGAGACGGCATTCAACTACTTATGGCCCTGGATCGTTTCGGCCGCGGCATGGCCACGAAACGGATGAAGCTCTACTGGACGGCTCCTGCTTTTGTTTCCGATTACCGGCTCTTAGGGCCAGCCAACCAGCTACTCCTTTGGCAGCGGATGGACGCGGAAGATTATCACTTATTGATTCCGCTGGCGGGTGATGGATTTATCAGTGAAGTCGGCGTATCGGAAATTGAGTACCGTCCCGAGTTTCGCATTGCTTCCTCCAGCTACGATCCAAACTTTTCACCCAGTCGCGTTCCGCTGTTTGCTTACTCGAAAGCGAAAGATCCTTACCAGTTGGCTCGCGACACTTACCAGGTTGCGTTCAGCGCGACTAACCAATACGGACGTTTACGCTGGCAAAAAGCTTATCCCGAGATCTTCAATTCGTTCGGCTGGTGCTCGTGGAACGCCTATGGACACGACGTGTCTGAAGAAAAGATTCTTAACAGCGTCCGATTGATCAAAGATAAACAGATCCCGCTCGGCTTTGTCCTGGTAGATGACGGCTGGTTGAGCACTCGTGATAACAAACTCGTTGCCTTCAATGCCGATCGAAGAAAATTCCCAAACGATCTTGCCGGCCTGGCGAATACACTTCGTGGGCAGTATCACATTCCGCACGTCGGCGTTTGGCACGCATTTCAAGGTTATTGGAATGGCGTAGATTCCAACTCCGAAATCGGGCGAGCGCATCCGCTTTTCACCGGGCTTGAGGGGAAAGTTCTTCCCGATCCACGTAGTGCAAAAGGCGAGAGCTTCTACTCAGATTGGTATCGCTTGCTGAAGGAGTGGGGATACGACTTCGTCAAGGTCGACGGACAAGGCAACAACATCAAGTTTACCGATGGCTTGATGCCGCTCTTCGTTTCCGGCGGAGGTGAGCATCATAACCTTCAGGAAGCTGCAAAGAAGTATTTCAGCGATCGCAATGCCGGTTTGCATGTGATTAACAGTATGGAAATGTCTCTCGAGAACGCCTACAACTGGAGCATGTCCAATATAGCCCGTAATAGCGACGACTACTTACCGGATACGCCGCAGAACGTCAAAGAGCATATCTATCAAAACGCTTACAACGCTTACTGGGTCGCAAACTTTGCTTATCCTGATTGGGACATGTTTCAGTCGCATGACGCGCATGCTGAGTATCACGCAGTTGCTCGCGCCATCAGCGGCGGACCTGTCTACATCACTGACGAACCAGGCAAGGAGCGTCCCGAGATTCTTTTGCCGTTGGTCAATTCTGATGGGCGGCTTTTAATGTTAGACGCCCCCGGACAAGTAACTCCGGACATCCTGTTAACCGATGTGGGTTTGGAACCGGTGCCGCTGAAGGTGTTTGGCAACATTTCGCGGCCCGGCTTCTCGTCTGCAATGGTCGCGGCATTCAACGTTAATAAAACAGCGAATCAGGTAACGGGCGCCATCGGCCGAAAAGATCTCCCGCAGCTTCTTAAGATCACGAACACGCAACAGACGGTAGCTGTTTACCAACGCCGCACGGGTTCGGTGACGCTGTTGGACCAGCGACAAACAACGCTTCGGTTTGCGCTCGACAAGTTCGGTTTTGATCTCTTTACGTTGTCGCCGGTTGAGAATGGCGTGGCGGTATTCGGTTTGACCGACAAGTATTTAGGTCCCGCAGGCATCGTGCAACAACGGCGAGAGAACAATCAGTTGGTGATTCGTCTTCGCGAAGCGGGCGATTTCGCCGCCTGGCTGCAGCAAGCGCCGGCAAGAGTTGAAGTGGACGGACAACCGCTTGCGAAAGATCTTTATTCTTATGCACGTGGACTGTTGCGTGTGCCACGAGCAAGCTTCGGTGCCCGAGCCGGCGAACGCGAACTGCGTCTAACCCTGGCCAAATAGATTTCTCTTCCCTGGGACCGCAGGCGTCTCGCCTGCAATGAGCGCGAAGCGCGAAAAATGTACGAGGCAGGCGAGACGCCTGCGGTCCCAGGGAAGAGGGGTTCACACTTACGCAACTTGATCCAAAAGCGTTGACTCTGCCGCACAATCCAAATAGGATTCTGTCCCCTCAAGCCTCCGTGCACTAACGGAATCCTAAGGAGGTCCGCATGAGAATGTTCACCGCCTCGCTAAGCGTCACCGTTTTTCTGTTTTGCGCGGCGACCTCCGCCCAGGAGCCTTCATCGCAAAGTTCACGCGACGCGCGACGCGCTGAAATCGAATCGCGTCAACGTGCACTCTGGACCTTGGAAAAAGAGGCACGCAAAAATCGAGACAAATCGCGAACGCCTTCAGCGAACAACCCGGCCTTCCAGCAGTTCAAAGAAGATTTTGAAGGACTGCAACTCGCCAACTACACATTGGCCGATCTGGTTCTCGCAGCCGAGCCATTCAACTATCGCGAGATCGGCAAGCAAGCGGCCGCAGTCAACAAACGAGCCGTGCGGATACGGACCACTCTTGTGCTTCCCGAAGCAGACAAACCAGAAGAGCCCGGGGAAGTGCCGCCGCTGAAAGACGCAGTCACCAATCTGGGATCGCTGGTCCAAGCCTTTATCTCAAACCCGATGTTCCAGGAACTAACAGTGCTGAATGCAACCCACACGGTAAAGGCAAGACAAGACCTCGATGAGATCGTCAGGCTCAGCGAACACATTCGCAAGACCGCAGCCGCGTTGAGCAAGAAATAAAAAGGGGCTCCTTGCAGAGCCCCTTTTGAAAAACCAGTCGCCGGCAACTCAGAAATAAAACTTAAATCCGAGTTGGACCTGTCTGGGGAAGTTTCGGGTACTGCGATTTACGAACCCGAAGTTCCTGTCATTCGGATCTGTGTTTGGACCAGGGAACAGCGGCGAGTTCGTCACGTTGAAGGCCTCGACGCGAAATTGCGCGCGATATCGTTCGCTGAAGTTGAACGACTTATTCAGCGACATATCAAATTGCGGCACCGTTGGTTCGCGAAGAACATCCGAACGGAACGGAATCGTCCGCAACGTGTCGGCGCCCCTGATGGCCCACGCGGGATCTGAACACGGTTCAAAGCCCGTTCTGGCCGCGTTAGGTTGCCGGCTGGTTCCATCAAGTTGCCGCACGCAGGTGTTGAACCACTTGTCGTAACTCTTGCCTTCGATTCTGGGATCGCCGATCAAATCGACATTACCGGGATAGCCGACTGGAATTCCGGACTGGAATCGCGCAATCCAGTTGTACTCCCAACCTCCGAATAAAAGGTTCATTCCCGTTCCAGCATTGCTGAGAAAGCGGCGGCCTCTGCCAAAGGGCAACTCATATACGCCGCTGACGACCAGAACGTGCTCGCGATCGAAATCGGCTCGTGAGCGGGAGACGTCTGCATCCTGTGGATTCAGGAAGCCGAGAGCAGCGTCGGTTTTGGACCACGTGTAAGACACGATCATCGTCAAACCATTGGTCATGCGCCGTTCTACGCTCGCTTGTAGTGAGTTGTACCAAACCTTGCCGACGTTCTCCAGCGCTTGAGTGACTGTCGTAAATTGCGGAAACGGCAGGAGCAACAAGCGACGCTGAATCGTAGGTGCATTCAAGGTAGGATTGGTTGGAATCAAACCAGCAAACGGGTTGGGAACCGTCGCATTGAAAAATGCCGGATTGGCGCGCGCCGCGGCCAGTTGATCGGCCGTAAGCACGTTGATGTTGCGTGCATTACCGACGTTGAAGTCATTGGTCAGCACGTCTTCACTTCTGCTGCCAACGTACGCCACATCCAGTTTGAAATTGCCGGGGAGTTCACGCTGAACACCAGCAGCATACTGGTGGATGCGCGGAATAACGTGATTAGGGACGCTGAAAATAACGCTGTCGCCTAACTGAGTCAGCAGTCCGCGAGACGATCCAAGCGGCTGGTTGATCACCGGGAACGGATTACTCAAGGTGTTCGCCGGTGTGAAAGTCGAGGTAGTGCCGATAAACGCAGTGGAAACCGTAAAGCCCGTAGTGCCGCCAAATTCGGCCTGCGGGAAATAGTAAAGACCATACCCGCCGCGGATCACCGTTTTATCGTTGACCTCATAGGCCACGCCGACGCGGGGTTGGAAATTGTTTCTGTCCTTATCGAAGGCTTCCTCCGGTTGTCCATCGACACCGGCAAACAGCAATCCGCCTTTGAGATTGGCGCAAGCGGGACATTCCGCAAGCCCCGGTTTACCGGCCAGCGAAGCTGCGAGCGGGCTGGTCTGATCGAACGCAAAGCCCCGGTTCTGTTGATTGAAGCGTTCGACGGGCGGCGCTTCATAGTCGTATCGCAGTCCTAAATTAAGCGTTAGCCTGCGCGACACCTTGATGTCGTCCTGAATGTAGGGAGCGTAATAGCGCCAGCGAAAGCCAGGCTGCGAAAGATTGTCGAGCGTACCTCCGGATGGCGTTCCAATCAGGAGAGAAGCCAAAGCGACGCCACCGAGAACGTTTGTATTTGACGGCAACGACGGATCGCGTTGCGTGAATACCTGGTTAAAGGTGAATTGCCCGCCGCCCCAACTGAAGGAAGCGCCCCTGGCGTTTATGCGGTTGTCGCGGACCTCTCCACCGATCTTCCACGAGTGCTTACCGGTGAGTAACGAAACATTTCCTTGAAGCGCGATTGTATTCGTCACGTTATTACTCGGATTTCGCGGACCAAATGCATTGAAACCCGCGATTTCGAAACGGGGGACGATCGAGACTGGCCGCGCGTCCGCAAAACTGGCCGGAAAACCGAGAGTGGTCGGATCAAACGGTGTCGAGCGCGTTCTGAATGCCGCCTGTACGAAACGAGTGTAAGTCGCACGAATGTTGAGCACCGCGCGTGGGGAGAGAGTTGTTACGGAGTCGATTGCAATACCGTTGTTCGCGCGAACGAGCGGATCCTGCGCATCGATACCAAGACCCGGATAGTCGAAGCCTGAAAACTGGTCGCGTCGGTTGCGCACGTAGCGAACAAACAATCTCTCGTTGTCGCCGATGGCTGCATCACCGCGCACCACCAGGTTATAGAATTTGTCGTTCTCGAGATTCGGGCTGTTGATGAAGTTATTGAAGCGAGCATTCGCCGCTCCCGTATTCGGAAGCGGGAAAGCGTTAGCGATCGCGAAGCCAATCGGATCGATGCACGACCGTGTTACTCCGCAACCAGGGCTGCCGGCAGCCGGAATCACGTTGCCCGGGAACGGATCGCGTATGAACCTGCCGGGATTCGCCGGATCGGGTCTGGTCGTGAGTGGATCAAAGATGGTGATGCCGGACTGGGAAAAGTCACCGCTACGTTCCAATAGTGTCGGTACGTTCAGCAGTCTCGGCGCGGGAATAGCTTCACGATACCTTTCAAACGCGACGAAAAAGAAAGCCCTGTCCTTTCCGCTGTAGGTGGCTGGACCACCTTCACCAAAGCGCGGCAGGTGAATCGGACCGGAGAAGTTGCCGCCGTACTGGTCCAATTTCCGGCCGCCCAGGTTTGCGCCGGTGTTCGGATCCCTCGCGAAGCGCGGAATATTTCGCGCGTTATTCTCAAAGAAGTTCGACTCCAACTGATAACGGCGGAGGAATTCATACGCCGTGCCGTGCCACTCGTTGCCGCCGCTCTTGGTGGTGACGTTAATCACACCGCCACCGGTGCGGCCAAACTGCGCGTCGTAGGAACTGGTTTGTACTTTAAATTCCTGCGTGGCATCGACCGGCGGAATGTACGCAATGTTGTTACTGCTGCGAGTGCGCGCGGTGTCAGCGTCCGTGATGGCGTTGTTTGGAGCGCCGTCGAGCAGAAATTCATTGTGCCGCTGAATACCGCCGTTGATTGAGAACTGCGCGTTGTCACCGTTGTCGAACGGCCTGGTGAACTGCGGGTTCCCGTTGAACTGTACGCCCGGAGAAAGCGTCGCCAGCATGATGGGATTGCGGCCGTTGAGCGGCAACTCCGTCACGCGGCGATTTTCGATCACCTGGCCACGGGTCGCAGTATCGCGTTCGAGCAGCAATTCATCAGGGCTGACGACCACGACATTTTCCAACTGGCCGATTTCCAGGGTCACATCGAACGTCGCTTTATCGTTTGTGTGCAGCTCGAGACGTTCGGTGGTTGCTCTCTTGAATCCGCTCGCCTCTACTGAAACGGTGTATAAACCGGGCAGCAGGAAAGACAACGTGTAGTTGCCGTCGTCTCCGGTCGTTGCCGTGGTTTGTTCATTGGTTTGCAGGTTCTTGACCGTCACCGTTGCACCCGCTACGGATGCACCGCTGGGATCGCTAATGTGGCCGCTTAATGTCGCGCGAAATTCTTGTGGGAGGGCGACAGATGCAAAGGCCAAAATAATCGGGATGAGGATTAGCATTCGCAGGCATGGCTTTAACTTCATACGTTCCTCCAAGGAGAACTGTCTGGGCTTGATGTTGTAAATGGAATCTGGTTAAGACCAGTATGCTTTCAGGCTATAAACTCTTGGTTATTAATGTTTGCCGGATAGTAGATTGGCAATTGGAAAAAAGCAAATAGTTTGTTCAGAACCCGAACTAATGAGCCTCTCAGCAAAAAACTGGATACGCCATGACGTTACTCGACGTCACTTTCCGCGATGATTTTTCTATACACCTGCCGGGCATGCTCGTAGGCCTTCTCGGCGTCCGATCGCTCTCGCACGGAAATCTGTCCGGCCTTCTGACGCCAACACTGATCTACAGCCTTGAGACACCACTCCGCACTCCGTTTCGAAGCACGTATAGGAGCGCCGTTCACGGTGACAAAAATCGGGTTCGTATGCGACGAATGAAGGATGCGGAGAGCGATCCAACTGCTGCGTTCGACAGGAACGTCAAACGTAACATCACGCACTGCGCCGTCTGCAACTATTTTCCGGCTCGCGACCGCCTGCCCATTCACGATTAACTCGACCGCCACTTCCCGAGTTGTTCCGACGCGCGCCCGCTCGAGATCCCAGTACGGCTCTTCGTAATACGGCTTGTTACGAAGAGAATCATTAGGCTGAAGCTCCAGACGTGCCGCGACCTTCGCAGTGACGCGAACGTTTTCGGCCTTCGAGAGCTTCAGTTCACTACCCTGAGTCCCCAGCGGTAAATCGTTAACGCGAAAATCAATCAAATGACTCTTACCGTCCGAAACATACGCGCGGCCGTCGCGAATCCCGGCCACCCAGTCGTTGTAATCGAGCGCGCCATCAAGTTGAACATACGATCGGCCGAGGCCCACTCGATGCGGGGTGATACACGGGAAATCAGTCTCGCCACTAAGCCGTGTACGAAACCCGCTGTTGAGCGTGTGATACCAGATGTTGAGTTCCCAAATCGAAGGTGTATCTACGGCCGAGATGAAATCAACGGCGTCGTGAGTGACGTCGACGATGTATTCGTTGGCGCCGATTCCATCGAATGCCGGCATCTCGTAATTTGGTAGTTTGTCTGTTTTTACTTCGAGACCCCATCCGGAATGAGCGAACCCGACCACTGCACCTTGCGCCTTGGCCCATTTCAAAATGGGCAAGTCCCAGGTGGGCCAGTCCTCGATGGTCTTCGTGCCGGGATAATCCTGTTCTTTCAACCCGAGCAGCGTGAGGTGTCCGTTGAAGCTCGAAGGAAAGCCGGAGATTTCCAGGTCGTACCGCATGAGGTTCTCGGCGGTTGAGAGTTTATTCACCTTTGCTTCGAAGAACTGTTTTTGAAAGTAGTAACAAGGTCCCCAGGTGAGGATCGCGCCGACGTTGAGACCTTCGCCTTTGATGTGGCGGATCATGTCTTCGGGTAGAACCCCCTGCGTCGGAGCCTCGTAGTGGCTGCAACCCGCGGCATGGATATGATGATCGCCGGAATACCAACGGAGAGAGGCCGGATCAATCCAACGTTGCAAACGAAACGTCCACTGCTGATCTTTAGCGTCTTTGTTGACCGTCAACGTCTGTTGTTGGCGCAGATATTCAGGGCCGCGCCACGATTCGACGCTATAAGTTCCCGCCGGCAGCAGAATCTGCTCGCCGCTCACGCGATATATTTGCGGATGAAAAGAAAAGTCGGGCGCGAGCCGCTTGGTCTTTGCGGGATAGATTCGGTCCTGATGGTCTCGAATAATCAATGAAGCTGTCGTGGGTGTTCCATCCTGATCGAGAATACGCAGTGTTACCGGCTTTGCAGGCAAACAATTGAACAGCACGGCGACGTCGTTGCGAAAGCCTATGTCCTGTGTACCCTGGCCCACGTTGAATCCGATCTGCGCTTCGCGGCGGCCACCGTCGCGACTGTACAGTTGAACGATGCGATACTCACGAGACAGTCCGGAAAGCTGCGGCTCGAGTGGTTGCTTGTCAAACATTGCTACTTCGAGCCAGCGATGTTCTAACTCACGGCGGCTGATGGTTTGCTGAGGGTACGGCGTGCCAACGAAATTTTTTGCGCGCGCGTACACCGGCAACGCGTTCGGACTCGCTACTCTTAACGATGCTGTTGTGCCGGCATCATTCCGCACGCGCACCAGATACGATCGCCAACCTTTCTCCACCAGGACCGGGCTCGCGAGACCACGCGTGACGCTCACGCGACTCTCGGGATTGATCGACACGCGCAACAGCACGCGTTGTTCGAGCACACGTTCGATCTCTGCGATCGCCCGCGATGCATCGGCGATGTCAAACGCACGTTCAAGTTGCTGCTTGTCGGCGGCGCTAAACGGCTCGCCTAGATATTCCATCGCCTCCACAACTCTTTTGACCTGCGCGACAAACGGTTGCAGTTCTACTGGTCCGTCCTGTTTATCGTGACGGTGTTGCGACCGAATGAATGCAGGGGAAACAAGGCCGGCCCATACTATGAACGCAAGGCCGATCGAGGCGCATCTGATAACTTTAACGCTCAAGCAGATCGACCTCCCTGACCGCGAACGTCTTTCCTCTCGTTTCGCTGAGCAGCAAAGTTTTGATCGCCCACGGCTTGATCTCGCCTCGATGATTGATGCGGAAAACAGAGCTTTCGACGGCAAACTGTGTGGTTTTACCCGCGCACTCACGAAGCCTGAGGACTACGCCACTTCCATTCTCCGCACGTTTTATGGCCGTCACGAGCACCGATACAGGCGAGACGTTAAAGAACGATCGCTCACGCGGTTCGGTCCCCTCATGCCGTGATTCGATCACGTACTCAGCGGGCGTTTGCATCTCTTCCGCTAAACGGTCAAGCGCGAGGGTCGCGAACGTACCTTTGCCGCCCACGAGCCAGAAGCGGCGTTCCTGCCTGCCTTGATCTTGCCAGGCGTTGTTGTCGTTGTGCGGAACCTGATGAGGATCGTGTCGCGCGAACGGAGCAGACCTGATGAGAATCGTTCGCAGCAGGCCCTGCAGACAATCGTAGCTGTATGTTGAGTTGTTGATTAATCCGACGGTGTAATCATCGGTACCGATCTTGCCCTGCACTGCCACCCAGTCCTGATAAGACTCTTCGTCTCCGTTTGGCTGGCGTTGACCGGTCGCGCCGGCAACCTTTACGAACACGCTTGGTCCAGTTACCGCCGTTGGTATTTCCAGTTTCAAAATCTGTTCGCGCTCGTGCCAGTCAATCACAAACCGAAACTCAACTACGTCGATGGCCTTGAACTGCGCTATGTCTACTATGATTTCAGAATTGTTCCACTTCGAGCGCTGTCGCGTCACACGCGTCACTGGCCCATCTTCGATTTGCTGAGACGAGATGAGCTGGGGACGCCCAATCTCCTGGCGGTATCTGATGATCCCATGTCCCCACGTGTCGCTTGGATCGGCTATGACGACCAACCCGATCGGACCAGCCAACAATTCCTTATCATCGGCAGCTTTTAACGATGAGACGCCAAAGCCCTGTTCGTTGATCGAAAAGAAGTTGTTGTATGGAGGAGTCTCAGGGGCGGTGCCGTGAATCAACTCGAACACCCGATAACCGCAGGCCGGTAGATCCACCCAGGCCGAGACACGAGGCCAAATCTGCGTCATGCTATCGGAGGACCGAAACTGTAGCGGAAGCTTCTCGCCGTCACTCGTTTCCAAATGCGTGATCGGCGCGATGCCCGCCGGCGCCGGCACCCACGGATTCAGGCCCGGGTTTCTTTCAGTGTGATACTCGAGCAGTGCCTTGCGGGGCCACGGCAAAGAATTGAACGCGAAGACTGCGCCTTCTTTTACAGTGCTCAGGTCCACTCGACGAGCGATCGATTCCAATGCTTCTATTCTCGATGTCTGGGCCGTCTCACACGCCCAACCAAGACTGTCGCGCGAGTCGCGATAGGCCGTGTACATCGCCGTCCCCGCGAGCAGATCGTGAAACTGATTGAACAGAACTTTCCACCACGCGGAAGAATATTCCTGTCCCGGATATCCGTGGCCATTACCCAAGTTCGCGATGGTGGAGATCGTCTCCGCCTCGCCCAGCCATCGTTCCGCGCGGCGATTGAGCTGTTTGCCTTCGCCGTACGCTGAGTAACATCCGCGGGAGTGGTACTGAAGTTCCGATCTCACCACGGGCAGATTCGCGATCGCCGGCGACTGCTCGAACGCAGTGAAGAACTCGGTCAGTGTGCTCCAGCGAAGCTCCGGCAATGAAGGATCTTGCTGTAGCTCCACCACCTTGGCGATCTGTGCCTTCGTTACAGCGCCGCCGTGATCGCCAACACCCAAGAAGTACGCTGCGTGATTGAAGCCTGGTTGAAAGTTGTACTGTGCCCCATCGGGTATGCGCTCCGCATTCATGCTGTAGCCGCGGCGAATTCTCAGCGCCAGCACCCGCGAGCCGTCGGGCGCTTCCCACCAGAACAGAAGCGGGAGCTTCATCTCGTGTTCTTGTGGGCGCATGAAGACGTAATACCGGTAACCCGCGCCACGAAGGATCGCCGGTAGTCCCGCGGCATGACCAAAAGAATCGGGATTAAAACCGATGTTTGTGTCTACGTTCAGCGCTCGTTGTAGATAGTTCTTGCCGTAGAGACAGTGACGCACAAAACTCTCGGTCGACGGGATATTGCAATCAGGTTCGACCGGCCAGCCGCCGACGGCTTCCCATCTTCCCTCTTTTATCCGGCGGCGCACCTCCTCAAATATTTTCGGGTCGGCACGTTCGACCCATTGATAGTGCGCCGAGGAAGAATGGACGTAACGAAAAGCCGGCGTCTCGTTCATGCGGTCGAGCGCGCTGCGAAAAGTGTTCAGCACAATGTTGGAACCATCGCGCCACGGCCACAACCATGCGGCATCGATATGCGAATGACCAATGATGTGCAGCACCCGTCGGTTGGATTGCGCGCTGGAGACCGCTCCCTCGAATCGCGGCACGCCGGCAATGGTCAGGGCTCCGAGTGACGCTGAGCCATTAATCAGAAAGCGTCGTCGCGTCATGCCACCGGCCGGCATCTTGTCAGTCGCGTTTGGTTTCACCCACTACTCCCAAGATTCTCGTCAACGTAAATGCACCAGATGTGCAACAGCATCAGGTGTACTTCCTGAATATGAGCAGTCGAGTCGCTGGGAACCGCGAGCACGTGGTCGGCAATACCGTCGACTAGCCCCGCCGCACCCGTGACAGCGACAGCGATCGCGCCTCGTTGCTGGGCCATAGCGAGCCCGCGTTTTACGTTTTCTGAACGTCCGCTGGTGGTGAATCCGACAGCCACATCGCCAGGTTGAGCTAGAGCTTGCACCTGACGTTCAAACAGTACGTCGTAACTGAAATCGTTGGTTATGCACGTCACTGTCCCCGCATCGCTGGCAAGCGCAATCGCGGGAAAAGGCTGGCGCGTCACCGCAAAACGACCCAGAAGCTCTCCTACGAGATGACTTGCCTGAGTCGCGCTGCCACCGTTTCCAAACGCGAGCACCTTGTGATCTTCGCGCAGGGCGTCAACCAAAACACGCGCGACGATCTCAGCCCGCTGCTGGAGCTGCTTAACACTTTGCTCGACTACTTGTTGGTGCGAGGCGAAGTGTTCTTCAAACACACCTGATCTCATTGTTTAGCCCGGTTTCTCCACTTATTCCACACAAGCGGGTCGGTTAGCATCTTGATGTAAATCCCACCTACGACCGAACGAGCCTGAAAGCCTTTTTGCCGCGCGTCAATAGTATCGTACCAATCGGTTAGCGGCACCCGGCTCGTCGTTTCGTTTGCGAAGCGATAAAGCGGTTGAATGAACGCACGAAAATCTTCTTCTGATTCCGCCAGGGTTGCTATCCAAACGATCCAATCGAGTTTGGTGTACGTTTCGCGGTTATCGAGCGGCAAGCCAAACTGATTCTGTTTGCGCTTGTAATAAGCAATCTCGCGCCGGCTTACTTCACGAGGAAACAAATTCAAGCCGAGCAATTTGTCCCAGACGAGATTGTACTTCTGACTCCAGGTGCCGGGTTTATCAAACGCAAGCCGGTAATGATCGTCATCAGCAGCCATGCTGGTCCATTGCCTGGCCATGCCGATGGCGATGTCGCGATACCTGATAGCGTCGGCCTTCTTGTTCAGCATCTCGCAAAGCGTCGCGTAGCTGCCGAGTGCGAGAATCGCTTTCAAGGAGAGATTCGTGTTGTGCGCGAGATGTCCCGCGAAATCGTCGGTAGAAAGCTGGTTTTCGGGATCGAGGCCTTTCTCTCGCAAGTACTCGGCCCACTTGGTTAAGAGCGGCCAATACGATTCAGCAAAACGTGCGTTGCCTTCTGCCTTGCTGACCGCCGCAATCATCAACAACATGTTGCCGCTTTCTTCAACCGGCATCTGGTCCCGCTCGCTGCGTTCGCCGCCGCCGTAAGTCTGTCCATTCGCCAGTGGATATGTGCCGAGATCGTGAGGAGCAAAGGGAAAATGCCAACGAGGCGAACGTGCATAATCGAGTACGGGTCTGAGTTGAGCTTTAAGCAGTTCGGGATTGAAGAGCAGAAAGAAGGGCGACGAAGGATACGTGACGTCTACCGTGCCGATCGAGCCATTGCTGAAGTTCTCTTTGGAAAAAAATAGCAGCGTGCCGTCCCAGTCGACTGTTAACTTGTGAGCCGCAATCGTCTGACGGAAAGCAAGGGCCGCTATTTGTGCGTACTGTTGACCTCCAATCTTTGTTAAGTCGGCCATTAGCTCGACATCGAAAGCTTCGCAACGCCGTTTTAAGGCCGCGTAGTCGCGAATGGCCAGCTTTAGCAGATCCGCAGCAGCAACATTGTCACGACGCCAGTAGGGCCGCAGTCTCCTTTTGAAATACTCGACTGAATAGATGTCGTCGTAGGCAAGGACCAGGTGACGGGAAACCGGAGTTTGCGTAACGGCGCCAAGATCAAGAGTAGTAGCTAAGGCGGGCATCTCGTCCTTTACTGCCCGCGGCATGTTCAAATCGTCCACGCTGGGAAGCGAAGTATTGCCGCTGAACGCTCCGCGCGTCACACGATTCCAGGCAATAACATCAGACTTACCGGCCGACGTTGGCACTACTAGATAAACGTAGCCCCAGTCGATCCGCAAATTGTCGCCAAACTTGTCGAGAACCTCCTGCTCTTGTGAACCGAAGGAGAGAACGCCCAGGTCATCCACTTTTGGCCGTGACCAGATCACCTTCTGGTCCGTCGTGTTGACAACCAATTCTGCCGTGCAATCAAAGTAAAGACTGACCTGGTGCGATCGTCCATCTATAGCCTGTACGTCAAAGGTCACGTAAGTAACCGGCCGCGACATCACTTCCGGATCGCCGGGCAACAACGGGCTCATGAAAGTGAGCGACAAATGCACGCCAGCCTCTTCGAACTGGTAGAGGGTTCGTGTGGGAAAAACCTGTAGCGCGACCTGTTTCATCGGCGGCGGCAAAGGACTGTACGACTGGCCCATGAAGCGATACGGCTTCCCGTCGATGCGCAGCATGCCAACCATGCCGTTGAAAGCGCCGGTCCAATGCCTGGTGCGGTCGTCCGCCAGGTGATCGGACATGGACCAGATGCTGAAGTAAGGATCGTGAGTAACGAGCGGTACGGCGGGCGGCCGCAACGATGTCGCTTGTTGAGCGCCGGCGATCGCCGTCGCAAGCAACAGCAGAAAGACTGCAACTACATACCTCGTCTTTGACTGCTGCATGTTCGTGATAGATCGTGCGTATTGGATCAATTTGAAATTCGCGGATTACGCCGAAGGCGTTGGCTAATGCGGCCCAGGGTTGTCGCTTCGCTTCGAGCCTGGGCTGGAACTAGCTAACGCCTGCGGCGTTAATCGCACGCCGAGCTGCGATTCGGTCCAACCCTCGGCTGGAAGTAGCTAACCTACGGCGTTATCGCACCCGGAGGTGAAATATTAGCCAAGATCTTCGGCGTGCACCCTACACCTTGACTTGTCCCAGTGGCTTGTTCAGTTGATCAGCCAAAACAGCGAGCAGAATCACGACGCCTAAGGCGATTTTTTGTATGTAAGGATCGATACCCGCAAGATTCAATCCGTTATTGAGAATCCCGATAAAGACCGCTCCCCAAAACGTGCCGATCACGCTTCCACGGCCGCCATTCAACGACGTGCCGCCGACAACGACCGCAGCGATCACATCCAGTTCGTATTGTAGTCCCGCGTTTGGAACGCCTGCGCCGAGACGCGAAGCCAGAACCAAGCCTGCCAAACCGACCAGCAACCCGTTGAAGATATAGACCAGTAGCGTAGTGCGCTTGATGCTCACACCGGCGAGAAAAGCCGCTTCGCGATTTCCGCCCACGGCATAAATATATCGTCCGAGCTTCATGTGGTTGAGCACGAACCAGCCCGCGACAAACACTGAGGCCATCAACAGCACCGGCACAGGCACGCCCAGCACCAGATTCCTACCGAGAAACCCGAAACTCGCCGGCAGATTGCCGATAGATCGTCCGCCGGTAACGATAAAGGCGAGGCCGCGGCAGATCGTCAACATAGCCAAAGTAGTCACAAACGGCGGCACGCGGAACTGCGCCACCATCACACCATTCACCAGTCCGACAAGAGCGCCTATCGATAGCGCGACAACAGCACCAAGGATTACGCCGGTCGCGTTTGCGTTCTGACTGGCGAGCATCGCTGCGACCACGCCGCACAGCGCGGCGACCGAACCCACCGACAGATCAATTCCACCCGTCAGGATCACGGCGGTCATGCCGACCGAGAGAATTCCGGTGATGGCTATGCTCAACGCAACGTTGACGAGGTTTGGAACGGAGAGAAACTGCGGAGCGATGATGGCGAAGACAAGCGATTCGACAATGATCGCTACTACGATCACATATTCAGCTATTCGTTGCCACTGTAAATACCGTGTACGAAAGCTGAGATCGGGCGCTTTAACAATCTCACTCATGCTTTAGACTGTTGACATCAACGATCTTCACCGGTACCGCGATCTGTTTTTGCACCTGGCCTCCGGTTAGATAACTATGGATTGCGTCGATGGTTTTAGCGCCGAGATCGCGCGGTTGTTGGGCCACATCAGCTTTGAGTGCGCTACCGCGCTCGATTGCCTTCACGGCTTCCGCAGTCGCATCGTAGCCGACGATGACGAGATCGGTCCGGCCGCGTGCTTCCGCGGCGGAAAGCGCGCCCAGTGCGGAGTCGTCGTTGATCCCAAAGATCGCCTTTATTCCGGGATTCCCCTGTAACATGTCTTCGGCCGCCTTCAGCGCGCGATCGCGCACTCCGCCGCCGTTAAGGACTGACACGATCTTGATATCCGGATACTTCTTCATCTCTTCCTTGAAGCCCAACTCGCGGTCCAGTCCTGTTTGGACCTCCTGCTGTCCGATGATCCCGACCGCGCCTTGACCGTTCAACGCTTTTGCAATGAAGTCAGCGGCGAGACGTCCACCCGACAGATTGTCCGACGCAATGTGCGAAACAACCTCTCCGCCCTGCGCCGCGATGTCGGCGGTGAAAACGGGGATCTTCGCCTGGTTCGCTTGTTCTATCGCCGGGCCGATTCCTTTGGAATCAGCCGGACAAACAATAATCGCGTCAACTCGCTGCACGATGAAGTTTTCGATCTGCGACTGCTGTTTAGCCAGATCGAAATCGCCGGAAGTGATTATCAGTTGATAACCCTGCTTGGCCGCAGCGTCTTGAAGTCCGGCTTCCAATTGACGGTAAAACTCATGCTCTCGGGTCAACAACGTGACACCGATACGTTTTGCTCCGGTATTGTTTGCTGCAGGCTGACAAGCGTTGAACAGTACGAGTGTGGCCGCTAAAAAAAGAACGAGAACGACTGGTCCGATACGGGTAAACCTTCCGTAGATGGTCATGGGCGCGAATTGTGCCACAAAGAAGCGCAAAAAGCACAAAAAGCGATATTATCAAGCCCACATGACTACAAGAGATATCGCCCTGATCCATACATCTCCGGCTGCCATACCACCATTGATGCAGTTCTATAGCGAGGCTGCTCCGGATTTAAGGATCACAAACCTGCTCGACGATGGTTTGTTGAGACTGTTGGCTGAGCAAAACTACGCAGTCGCTCGCGAGCGCCTGGCAAACATGATCGAAACCGCTATCGAAACGTACGGCGCCGAGCTGGCGATGATTACGTGTTCTTCGGTCACAAAAAACATGGCCGAGAAACTGGATGATAGCTTCACGATTCCGGTGTTGAAGATCGATTACCCGATGGCGCGCCAGGCAATCGGGCACGGCAAAAGGATCGGATTGGCCGCGACGTTCCCGCCGACAATCGCGCCGACAACCAGATTACTGAACGACGCTGCGGCGGAGGCCGGAACCGAGATAGAGATCGTCGAGCAGGTTGTGCCAGAAGCTTACCAGGCGCTCCTCGCCGGTAACCCGGAAAGTCACGATGAGCTGTTACTCGAAGGCATCAAACAGTTGGAACAAGCGAACGTTTCGGCCATTGTGTTAGCGCAGGTTTCCATGGCCCGCATTCTGCCGCTCGTCGAAGGCCGCGTTGCGATACCCGTCCTCTCGAGTCTACACACGAGTCTCAACGCTATTCGTGAGGTGTTGAATAACTCAGCAAACGGATGACGGCAGATCTCGTATTCGGAGCCATTGCCGACGACGACACCGGCGCCAGCGACCTCGCCGGTATGTTGGCCGAACAAAACGTGCGTACGCTGCTGATCCTCGATTTACCAGATAGCGATCGGTTCATAGAATGGAGCCAGGGTTATGAAGCAGTAGTCATGGCGGAGCGGACGCGCAACATCGCTCCCGGCTTAGCTGCGCAACGCACTCGTGAGGCACTACGGCTTTTAGCTAAACGCGAGCCGCGCGTGGTCCAGATCAAATACTGCAGTACGTTCGATTCGACTGCTGCCGGCAACATCGGCCCGACGGTCGACGCTGCGATGAACGAGCTCAACGAGGCATTCATTATTGCGTTGCCGGCGCTTCCCGTTAACGGCAGAACAACATATCAGGGATATCACTTCGTCCACGAACAACTCCTGAGCGACTCGCCGATGCGCGATCATCCGCTTACACCAATGACTAATCCGAATCTCGTGGATCTGCTTACAAAGCAAACGCGCCGTCGCGTGGGTTTAGCTCCCTATCGAGAGGTTGCGCGTGGGACTGCTCGACTAAAGCGGTGTTTCGACGAACTTCGGGAGCAGGGTGTGGAAATCGCTTTGACAGACTGCGTCGACGAGGTTCAGTTGGAAACGATCTGTCGAGCCGTCGCGGATATGCGGCTGATTACGGGCAGCTCAGCTTTTGGAATGAAGCTTCCCGCGATCTGGCGCGAGCGCGGCTGGGTCAAACACGACACTGACATTGATGATGCGCCGGTCGAAATCGGTAGGAATGTTGGCGCGCTGGTAGTTGCGGGAAGTTGCTCAGTTGCCACCAGACAACAGAATGAATATCTGACTGCGTCAGGTGTTCCCGCTTATAACGTTGCTGCTGTAGATCTAATGGAAGACGTTCGGGCAACTAAAGATTTGATCGAAAAAGTAAGTGGCCGTTTGGCGAGTGGCGAGCACTGTTTGTTGACCACCAGCGGCACTCCAGATGAGGTAAACACTGTTCAGCAGTTGGGCCGGTCGAAAGGTCTGAACATTGCCGAGGTGGGCGAGCTGATTGCTATGCGTTTGGCGGATCTGGTGCTGGAGATTTTAGAGACGCAGCCAGTGCGCGGGCTGGTGATTGCCGGCGGTGAAACATCGGGCGCCGTTTGCAGGCGCTTGGACCTCGGCGCATTCCGCGTTAGCCGCAACATCGAACCGGGTGTACCGCTCTGTTTCTCTTTGGGAAAGTTTCGACTGCCCGTTGTGCTTAAATCAGGTAATTTTGGTGGTGTCGACTTCTACGCGCAAGCGATTCGTGTTATTAGCGGTGGCAAATGAACAACGCAGACCGGGAAAAACTCTGCGCAGTTGCGGACAGTCTGTACCGCCGTGGTTACGCGCACGGTTCAACCGGTAACTTATCTCTAAGACTAGGTGAACGCGTCTGGATCACTCCGACCGGAAAATCTCTACGACGACTGCTTCCTGATGAACTCGCCGAAGTGGATTTGCAGGGAATGAACCAGAATGAAAATCGCCCGTCCAAAGAGTTGCCGTTCCATCTAGGCATATACAAACAGCGACCGGATGCGCAGGCGATCGTTCATCTGCATTCGGTTCATGCCGTCGCACTTTCCTGTCTCGAATCTCTGAATGCGGCAGAGCCGCTACCACCGCTGACGCCGTACTACTTCATGCGCGTCGCCCCGCTCGCCGTCATTCCGTACTTTCGCCCGGGCTCGCCGCAACTCTCCGTAGAAGTCGAAGCAGCAGCAACGCTCCATAATTCCATGCTCCTGCGAAATCACGGTTTGATAACGATCGGATCAACGGTCGATGAAGCAGTCGACAGGGCGGAAGAGTTGGAACAGACGGCGCGGCTGTATTTCATGCTCCGCAACGAACAGGTTCGCTATCTCACGACCGAACAGGTTGCGGAGCTTAAAACTTGATTCGGCCGAGCCAGTCCGCGTTGCGGCCGCGATGGACGCTTTGTGACTCGAGCGCCTGCTCGACGGTCCAACCTTGATGAATAATTCCACCCACTGATTCAATAATCGCTAACGGATCGTCATCACCCGGATAGAGTATGTTGCGCCCGACGAGGGCTCCGCGAACGTTTGGACCAGCCTTCAATCCCGCCTCGAGCTCGCGGAGAAATGGTGTTGCATCACCGATCGGCTCACCGCCCAAAAGAAGAATCGGAAGCGTCGTTGCGTGCGCGACCTTTTCGTAGTTTTCGCAGTAGGGCAGCTTTAACCAAAGGTAGCGACTGCTGTCTCCCAGGGCTGCAGCGGCGCCGGCAATTCGCGCCAATTCGTCAGCGGTCTTGACGATCTTGTAACCCTCGGCGGTTTTCGTTACTGGAAGTGACTCCAGAAACATCGGCAGCCCGGCAGCGTTTAGTTCCGTAATCGAATGCACAGTTGCCAGGAGTGTCTTAAGCGAATCAGGTTCACTATCGCACACGCGCAAAAGAATTTTCGCGCCATCGAGTTTCCACTGCGTGCAAGTCGCGGCTGTCGGACCGGAAACGGGATCGTCAATCTCCCAACTGCTGCCGAGCCATCCGCCTCGATTGAAACTCGCCAGCAGGACCTTGTTGTCGAGGAAAGGAGCATCGTGCGTTTTCTTCATGAGGTCGTGCACGATCAGCAAGTCCTCGAGAATGTCCATCGTTGCCAACAGCCCATCGACATTGTCACTCATCATCACCCGCGTAATGCGAGCCAGGTACTCATGACGATCCGCCATTCGCAAGGGATTCTCGCCAACCCGCGTTACGCGCCGCGCAGGATGATCCGCTGCGAGGATGCTCAACTTACCATCGACTGTTAATCGCTCACGTTGCCGCCGCTCCTTTGCGACACGCAACGAACGTTCAGGATCCGACACTCGGGTCTCCGTCAACTCCGCCATTAACGCTGCGGGAAAAAACTTTTTCGGGTCGAAAACCAAATCTAGAATCCTCCTCGTTCGTCAATAAAACGAAAGACCTCTTCTGCAAACGGCATGAAGTTCGCGCAGCCGTGTCGAGTGACAAGTATCGCGCCGCACGCATTGCCCATTCGCACAGCGCGATAGAGGTCCCATCCTTTCAAGTAGCCATAAAGAAATCCTCCGGCGAAAGCGTCACCCGCACCGAGCACGTTGACCACTGGCACTTCGAAGGTCGGCACCTCGCGTGTTTCATTCGCCCCGGAAAAAATGAGCGTGCTCTTGGCGCCGCGCTTCATCACTACGGCTTCGGGAACGACCGTGAAGATCGCCTCCGCATACTGCACGTCGCGTTTGTGAGTTGCGACGGCCTGCTTCGCTTTTTCGAATTCATCAAACGTGCCGAGAATGATATTGACGAGCGGCAGGAATTTGCTGATTACTTCGCCAAACTCTCGTTCATCCGGCCATAACTCAGGCCGGAAATCCATGTCGAGTATCACCTTCGTGTCATGAGCTTTTGCCTGGTGTGCCGCGAAGAAGGTTGCGTCTCGGCTGGGCTGCCTGCTCAAGCCACTGCCAGTAACGAAAAGTGCGTTGGTGTCAGAGACCGGAGCCGATTGGACATCGTCGACAGTTATTTCAAGGTCCGCACAGTTATCGCGATATGGCACGATCGAAAAGTTGTCCGGCGGCTCTATCGCCAATAGAAAAGCGCTGGTCCGCCGGCCCGGCTTTCGTTTTGAAAATTGCGTATCGATACCTTCCTTGTTCAGGAAGTTCAGTACAAAATCTCCTACGAGGTCTTCACCGACTGCGGTTAAGAGTGCAGACTGCAAACCCAGCCGTTTAGCGGCAACGCTGACATTGGCCGGGCAACCACCAACATAAGCAGCGAAGCTCTTGACGTCAGCAAACGGCACGCCAATTTCATTTGCGTACAAATCTATGGAGCCGCGGCCAATAGACAGCACGTCGTACTTGCGGGTCATCAATGTTTCTCCAGATCAGCAATTGAACTTTCTTCGAGCGGGCGGCGAGGGTCGATGAACATCCACATGATCACACCAACAGCCAGAAAAGCCGCCGCGACGTAAAACGGGATCGTCCACGAGCCCCACTTCTGTAGCAGATAGCCAAACACAATCGGCGCCAGCGTTCCGGCAAGATTGCCGAACGTGTTGGTGGTTCCCGTAACAACTCCGGCGCGATGACCGCCGATATCCAAACACGTGGCCCATACTGCCGGCGTCGTCAGAAACTGAAAGAATAAAGCCACCGAGATGAGCGAAGCTGCCAGCACTCGATCTTCGGCACGCGCGACAAAAACAAGCATCAGGGCGCTCATACTCAATCCGAAAGCGCCGAGCCCACAGCGTGCCAGACGACGATGCCCATGTAGGACCAGCCGATCCGTTATCCAGCCGCCGCAGAAAAACGCTAATGCTCCGCACAACCACGGCAAGGCTGAAAAGAAACCCGCGGAAGCCGTGTTGAAACCACGCGCTTGCAAAAGGTACGTCGGCAGCCACGTGATGTAGAAGTACAGGCTATAGCCATAGGCGAAATACATCGCGCACAAGAAGAATATATTTTTGCTTCGGAGGAAGACGCGCCACGGGATTTTGTGAGAACCGGAGAGGATCGGCAGATCGGCGCGAATTATTTTCACTTCAGCAGCATTGACTGAACGGTGCTGCTCGGGTGTATCACGAAACCAGAAGTACCAAACCAGACACCAGATAAAACCGAGGAGCCCAAATTCGATGAATGGAAGACGCCAGCCTTGCAACTCCACGAGTTTAAAAACGATGGGCGGCGTTGCCGCGGCGCCGATCGCATGGCCCATGCAGATGCCACCCATAGCACGGCCGCGTTGCGATGCTGGAAACCAGCGCGACACGGTTGATGCGCTATTGGGAATTGCCCCGGCCTCGCCTGCGCCAAACAGGAGTCTCACTATAAAAAGCGAAGTGAATCCGCGAGTCGCGGCCGTAAGTATCGTGAACGACGACCACCACAGCACGATTCGCGTCAGTGCTTTGCGCGTACCGAAGTAGTCGCCGAACCAGCCGCTCGGAATTTCAAAGACGGCGTATGCAAACGTAAAGGCACTGAAGATGTACCCCATTTGCAGCGGTGAGAATTTGAACTCTTCGACAATCGCGGGCGCGGCGACGGAAATGCAAAGGCGATCTATATAAGTCAACGAGGCAAGAACAATCAGCAGAGAAAGAACCCGGAACCGCGTGTTTGAAGCGGGTAGAGCGGCTACAGTTGGTAGAGAAAGCGACTCGCCGGGAGTTCCACTGATTTGCATGCTGTCCTAAGTCTCCAACGAAGTTAACAAACTACTACTCTGAGGTTACAGACAGTTGCGTCACAGACAGTTGCGTCACAGACAGTTGCGTCACAGACAGTTGCGTCGCAGACAGTTGCGTCAAATAACGCCGAAGGCGTTCGCCAATTTCAGCCCAGGGTTCGAGCTTCGAGAACCCTGGGTAAGCAAAACAACGGACGTTGCAACCCTGAAAGGGTTCGCCGGCAGACAAACCCTGTTCAGGGTTAGAATTCGCTTTCCCAACATTACCCAGGGTTCTCGAAGCTCGAACCCTGGGCTGAACTTAGCGAACGCCTTCGGCGTTATTTGTTCTTCGCATTTCGTCATCGATTTTGAACGTGAAAATCTGTCTGGGCGTTAGTCTAAACTGAACTTCTGACCCGCTGCGGAAATCGAGTCACGACATTCTTCCATTGCATTGCACAAGCGGCCGCTGGTTGCTTTGAAAAGCGGACTACTCACGGACACGGCTGAAGATTTGCCACCCAGATCGATCAGTCGCAACACTGTACCGTCGCCTGATTCAGCGAGCTTCCACGTACTCAACACAGCGGCGGGATTATCAATTTGCATGAAACTCATTTGTCCCGCCGGCAACGTACGCTGCACCGGAAAAGTTTGGTCCTGCGATTTGATAAGTATGCGTTCGAGTGGAGTAGTCTCGGACCAACCACTTCGACTCAGCGCGGCCTCATCCAGAGCGGCCGCACTCGTTAGGACATAGCGAAACAAAAACTCACCGCCCTGGGCAGCGACGTAGTTCGTGTTCCAATAGTTGTTCATCACATAAGAAAAAAGCGTCGAGCCGCGACGACCAAACTCTGTAGGCCAGGTTCCGCGTACGATATCACCGAGCGTCCATAGAAACGAATCCTTATTTATGAGACTCACGGACAGGCTCGGTTCGTTAACTGAAATCCAGTTCTGCGCCGAAAACCATTCGAGGCCGGCGCCCGGCACCATATCGTTTGCGGGATTAACTGTCGCGTTCTGGATCTCGTACTTAAATTCCGGCTGCCGTATGTTGATCGGGAACGCAAAGTAAACACCTTCCTTCTTGTACACTTCATCTTTGCGAACACGATTATTAAACTGGATCTTCTTTTCGCGATCGAACAGCACAATCTCCGTGCTGATCTGTGGCGTATTTGGAGCTTGACTCTGCAATCGAATAGTCGTGCCTACCGGAGTCTTGGAGATCGAAAGAACTTTCCCGCGCGAAGGTATGTGAGTTTGCAACTGCGCTCTCGGCGACCATTTTCGGAACGTGAGTAATTGATTGGGAAATTCATCGCCGCCCGTCACGTAGACATATTGATTAAACCGATAAGGGCTGGATGAATCCACGAGCTCACGTTTAAGCTGTTTATCGTAGATGCTGCGTACCGCGCCGCTTTGTTCGTCGATGACGAGGCGGTAATAAGAGTTCTCGACTGTGTTGCTGTTGGTTGTCGTAGAGGTGTGGGTCGCGGGTACTTGCGACAGACCTTCGCCGGCTTTGTCTCGTACGTTGTAAGTTCGATAGCCCATCGCCGGAACATCAGACGCGATAAAGCGAATACGCTGATAAGCCGGGTGATCTTCCAGCACCTCGAATCTCACGACAGCGTTGGTTTGCACGTCGACTAATTCGCGAGTTTTCTGCAGATCAAATTCAACCCAGCCATCCCGCTTCCAGTTCAACATATTGAAAACCACCAACGCTCTCGCAGGCGTGTCAATGCGACGGGCAATGGTCGTCATTGCTCGATCCAACAGATACTCGATACTGTCGCGAGCGATAGTTGCGCGCAGCCGTTTGTAAGCGAGCTCTTTCACGGAGTCCTCGCTGTGTGGCTCGGTAACGCTACGGCCCCAGCCCCACGTGTGTTCGTTCATCAACAGGATGTTGTCCCACATGGAATCAATCGCCGTGCGCGAGGGCTTCCAGCGACGGTCGACAAGCGAGGCGATAGTAGCGAGTTTCTCGGCTGTGAGTGCGCGGCGCTCATTGTCGCGTTCCAACGCGGCGTAGTACGCGTCGGAAGCAATTCCATCTTCCCAGTATGGTCCACCATCGCCGCGAATCACGGGAATATTGTTGCCGGCACTGGCGGCAATTTTTTCGAGTGCTTCAGCAAAACCCGAAAACTGCAATTGCGGGTAAGCAAATACGTTGGACCAGCGCTGCACCAGTGTTGCTTGTTCGTGATAGAGAGACGTGTTCTCCCATTGGCTTCCGTGAAGCATCACCGCATTTGCGGTGTAGTCGGGACGGTCGTAGACGTGCAAAAAACTGGGAAGAGCCTCGTAGCCAGTTGCCACGACGGGCGGCAAACCGAATTCACTCCGAATCTGGTGATAATGCCGGGCATACCACATCAGGACGCGATTGCCATCTGGTCCTTCCCACCAGAACGGCGACCTTCGATGAAGATCGCCCAGCATCAATGTTGGCCCACGATCCGCGTTAGCAGCCGCGGCAAAGTACTTGAGGCCTGCGGCGGCCATGATCGAAGCGTAAGACCATGAATATGACGGAACGTCCGTACTGTTGACGTAATCCCACGGCGCGCCGGCAGCTCTATTCAACTTATGAGCGCCGTAAAACGAGCGCAGCAATGTCTCGGCGGTGGGAAATCCCGTTAACATCACGGAGTGTTGCGCCGGCACGAAGATTTTCTTGTCGCGCAGGGCTTTGAAAAATCTTTGCTTCTCCTCATCCGAACGACCGTCGAGAAAAGATTGCGCTTGCCAGTATCCATCGAGACTGAACCGAAACTCCGGCTGCTCTTCACTCATCTGCATCGCTTCGTCGATCACGCGACTGTGAAGCTCGGCTAGTTTCGTTTGGAAGTCCGAATAACCGACGTCCAGATGTTGGTGAGGCACGAGAAAGACGGTCCACTTCTTTGCCGGGCGAAGCGACTGCGTATAACTGAGGTTCTGCGCGTTCAGCTTTACATCGATCTTCGACTGTGTTCCCGCGGTGAACTCGGGCGCCAAAAATTCGAGGCGCTGTTCGCCAAAATCGCGCTCGCTCGCTAAAGGTTGCGTGCTATTCCACTTGCCTACCGAAAGGGTGACGGCTCCTTGTGGCTTTAGACGCTGCCAACCAACCAACACTGACACAACTTCACTCAACCGTCCTGCTTCACGTTTGTAAAAGACAGTTGGAGTAGCTTCCGCGGTCACCGCTTTTTGTGTTGCGGCGCGTGTGGAGTTCTCGAGGGCCAGGGCGTCGAAGGTGAGAAACGCATCCGACAGATCTTCACCGCCGGGCAGCGCTGCCGTCAGTGGATCGTTGACCGCAAGCAGCGAGATCTCATTTTCACCCTGTTTTAAGAACTGGGCGGGGATCTCCATGCTGCGCGTGCCGATGGAGTACTGGGGGAAAATAGAACCTTCGATATTACCTTCCCGGTTATCGATCTCTGGTCTTTGATAAAACCAGCCGAGATGACCATTGACGTTGATCTGCAAAACCGGCAGGCGCGGTGTAAGAACCAACAGGCCCACTTTCAAGGTGAATACGCCGCGCGGTGGGTTTGCTAGTTCAAAACGAACGCGAAGCGGAGTTGCCGATGCAACTTTGTCAGTCGCAACCGCGCGCTGTGTAAGGGGCCAATCCCGGGGCTGATTTTTGGAGATAACAAAAAGATCTGAAGAAGGTTGGCTACCAAATTCGGCTGATGAATTATCGAACTCTCCGATTTTCCAAATCGACCGTTCTTGCGCTAAGACGCTGCCGGCCAGCACTAGGGACAGCGCCACTATAGCGAAAGCACATCGGTACATCCGTTGTCTCCTGCGGGTTATTCATTCTGTAAATCAACTCTCGTCTTCATCTCTTCCACCATCTGCTGCCAGTATTTTCGGAGAAACGGCGGATTGTTCATGCTGTCGATAATGTATGAGCGATCGGCGCGCGAGATATCCAGGACTGCGGTGATCATCTCCTCCTGGTAAAAGCCTGCTTCGGCCAAGGGAATCCCGTTCGGTTCGCGAATGAAGGAACCACCACTTGATGTTTGCTTTCCATCGGGTGATTGACCAATCGTGTTTGCCACGCAGTGAAAAATTTTGGTGTTAGGACCAACGGGCTGCTGTGCTCGACCGGAAGTGCGCTTCCAGGCCACGGCTTCAATCTCGTCTGAACTACACGAGGGATGAAAGAGCACTTGAGCTCCGGCCATTGCGGGAATACGGTATAACTCAGGATGCCTGCCGTCGCGACAAATCACCAGCGTACACAGAATCCCGTCAATCTCGAACAGCGACAACTTGTCGCCGCCACGACAATACTTCTTCTCATCGCGTCCGGCCATATTGATTTTTGCGTACTCATGCACGATTTTTCCGGACGGGTTGATGAGGTGCATCAGGTTCAGGAAGTGATCGCCGCTTTTTCTTATCGTTCCGACAAACGTCCAGATATTGCTTTGCGCTGCCGCCTGGCAGGACCGTTCTAGAGCTTCTTCGATCGTCTTTGGCGCGAGTTCAACCACGTAGGGAAAGTAATAGCTGGTTAGATTAGCCTCGGGGAACAGCACCACGCGAGCACCAGATTCAGCCGCGACCCGAATGTAATGTTCGGTCTTGCCGATGTTGTACTCAATCGGCTTGGCCCAATGCATCTGCACACAGGCGACGTTGAGAGTTTTTGAACGATTGTCCACCACGGAGTCCTTCTCTTCTGAAATTACTGAGGAACTGACTCCAGCGATGTTGCTGCGTGTCGTTTTGTTAACCACCAGGCGGAGAGACCAAGTCCCGCACTGACGACTAACGCTGTAACTAACCGCGGGCGAAGTGAGGCTTTCGTGTAGAGACTCGACTCCGCAACGTGACCGGGATAACCGTTGCGCTCATCTCCATCAGTTGAAGCAGTATGTAAGCTATCGGTCCGATTGTGCGCGCTTGGCTCATCGGATTGCTGCAAGTCGAACATCGCCGCCTGCATCAGGTGGTCTGTCAGCCGCGGCGCGTGATGACCAAGTTCTGCGAGGGCCATTCCCGCCGCGCCAACGACGACGTCGCGTTCCGCGTGCTCTACGCAATGTAAAATCGCTTCAGCAACGGTTTCCGGCGCGTAAACCGGCGGCGGGTTCAGCGGTTCGACAGACATCAGGTTCCTGGCGTGGCGTATGTAAGGCGTGTCGATGGAGCTCGGCTTAATGAGTGTAACGGAGATGGGAATCCCCTCTTTTTCGAGTTCCATGCGCAAGGCGTCGGTGTAACCTTTAACGGCATGCTTGGAGGCACAGTAGGTGCCCTGCAGAGGCATCGAGCGATCGGATAGAGCGCTGCCAACGTTTATCAGGGCGCCGCCACGCTCTCGCAGATGTTCACAAGCTACCATCGAGCCGTGAACGACACCCCAATAGTTCGTTTCGAACAAACGCCGGTGATCCTCTAACGGCTGATCGAGAACCGGGCCATAGATCGATACCGCAGCATTGTTGACCCAGGTGTCAAAACCGCCGAAGTGCTTTTGCGCTTCGTCAGCTATTCGCCGAACATCGTCGAGTCGCCCGACATCGCCAACGACGTAGATGGCTTGTTGACCTGAAGCGTTGATTTCACTTGTAACGTCACGTAACGCTTCTTCGTTGCGCGCGCTTAGAACAAGCCGGCCGCCGCGTTTTGCTGCCATTCGGGCAGTAACTAACCCGATTCCGGAAGACGCGCCCGTTATAACCATGACCTGGTCTTCAAGTTTCTTTAGCTTGTAATGCATATGCTTTTGTTCGATGGTTAAGCGGCCCTCTTCCTGGCCGGACCGGACAGCGAACTTGGCGCATCGAGATTTGCGCCGTCGTCAACGCCGACGCTCAAGCGGTCCACCAGTTCTCCACCGAGCCAACCGGTGACACCTGCCAAGGCAAAGCCGACGAACGACAAGGCCAACGCGAGTGTGCTTGGCATATATGCAATAACGTCCGGGGTGTTGTAGCGAAACCACCAACTCCCGAGAAACAGCACCAGCACAACTACATTGCCCAACCCATGCAGCAAGCCTACGGACTTGGCTCGTGTGCCTTGTGGGATGGCTAACCAGTCGATCAATCCGAACGGCGCCGCGATTACGGCGCCGATGATTCCCGCCACGATCATCCAGTAAGAGACCGTCACCATGGTAGGATTGCCCCAAATCAAATAAACGATGTCGAAGATCACGGCCGTCGCAAGCAGGCCGAACGGAAATGGAACCAGCATTTGGTGTATCGGATGTCCTAAAGCTTTCGCTCTGCTTTCCATCGATTTCTCCTTGCTAAGTGTTTCCGGAAGACAGCGAAGACTGCTATGAAGACGCATAGTTTTCTCGTGCTGCGTGGTCATACTCCGCCGCCAAAACTTTGGGGCTTTAACTGAACAAGTGAGCGAGATTTATCAGGGGATTTGCGTTAAGGATACGCGCTAAGAGGCAGGCTGTAAAGAGGTGGATCGAGCACTGTAAACCCCAAGTTGAAATGTCACCCAAATGCGCAAAGTAGAAATGTCACCTTTCTACTTGCGCAGGATGCAGAGTTCGCCACGAGAGACAGACAGCATGGGATTCATAATCCGAAACCACGCAATTTCTCAACTCTATTAACTAAAACAGATTGCAGCCATAGCGGTTTTATCGGGGTTTTTGATGCTTCTATACTCCATTAGCAAACTACCCATCTTGAGAACAACCACAATCATAGTCGGGAAAGCCACTTCTCATACCGCTCCCTGGTTTTGGTTACCCAGATCCGATAGAGATCTGCATTTAAGGATTGTGCTCCTTCGTTCTCTAACGTGTGAATTTCTTTGAGCAGATTGCTCTTGATAATAGTGGCACTGACCTCCATCGTTGCCTTGATTATTTCTCTACTTTTCGCATCGCTTTCCTTCGGAAACTCCGAAATCAGGGTCTTGATTATTTGAGGATCGGCATCAGTTCCTACTGACGATACTTGAGATTCCAGGCTTCTAAGTGCCTCGGTCAGGTTGGCATTAGCAGAATTCAAAGCGCCTTCCAACAATGGAATTAGCCTCGGTAACACCATCTGTTCGCCCGCTTGATAGCCCCTCACGGCTGCGGCCGTTTCTGCATCACCCTCATAGGTGCCGTCATCGAACACGGAGGCCTTTATTTGTATTTGCTGATCGGATGGTGAAGTGGGTACGTATCCGCCAAGCGTTGGCTGTGCTCGGTTTGGCGCCGCGACGGTGAGCCAATATTCCTTGCCCGCTGCAATGAGTGGGTGTCCGTCGATGCCGCGCCGCTTGGAACTTATTTCAACTCTCCCACCAGCCACGACATCCACTCCAAGTCCGACGATATTCTTATTCGATTGATTGCGTAACACGATCCTGTAAGACGGAAGCGTCGTTTCTTTCGCCATCGAGTTGATAACCACGACGGACTCAACGCCCTTTAGAATCACAGGCGGCACCGGCGGTATGCTGGGATTAACCCGGACCAGTTTGATTTGAAAGGGCTCGATTCCGAATCGCTTTAAATCGTCGATGCTGATTTTCTCAGTTTCTCGAATCAAGTAACTGCCAACTCGCTGCTCGTTCTCCAAAGCCTTGCCGCCAGACAGTGTCGACACGGTACCTCGTACTGCATCTCCTTCGACCCGAGAAATAACACGCACGGCCTCTATTGGCTGAGCCCCAGCAGGCGCCTGCCACGACGCTATACGACCAAAGAAACCGAACCATGCTCCACTCGGTTTGGAATCTGGGCCAGGCACGGTTTCATAGGCAGGTTTTCGGCCCGGATAAAAGGTGACCTCCAACGCCAGCCTTGTCGGAGCCGGAACGTCCTGCTGGGCATACACTTTCGCTGCGGGAACTGTCAGGCCAATCATAAAAAGACTGAACAAGCTGAACAATCGGATTACTTGCATATCGTCTCCTTTGGTCGAAAGCATAAACCTGGGAACAACAAGGATCTGTGACGACTGAAAATTGAAAGTGAGAATTCGCCATGTCCCGCTATCCTCCGGTTAGCGCCGAACGTTGCTTCAGCGGCGCCCGGCAACTTTACAAAGCCCGCTCATGGCGAGTCCGATGCAAGCGCGTGTTAGCTGGCGGGTCGGAGTAGCTGCTCGTTCTCTTCAAGGAACTCACTTACGAAGCGTTTATGCTCTTCGGCAGACAGATGATATTCGAACACTTGCATTAGCCCAAGAAAATCCTGACGCGTCATGTGCTTTGGAAGTTCTAGGCGCACTAGCGGCTCAGTAGGGAGATGTTCGTAGAAATGACAATCGTAGAACTGGCAATGTCTGCATTCTTAGAGCCGGCCAAGCACCAACTGGCAAACTCGTAAATGGCTTTCACAGTAGCATCATCAAATGGAGGCCGATGCGCATGAACAAATTTCAGCCAAAGGTCGACCCACAACATTCCCACACTTTCGCTATGTTCGATTAGCTGGCGATGTTGCGGCAATTTCTCTATCGCGATGCGACGCCAAGTGCTCATAAAGAATGTTGAAGCCAGCTAACGTTGCGCTTCAGCGGGTCGCCCACGCAACTTACAATAAAGGCCACTCATGGTGAGTCCGCTGCAAGCGCCTTGCGGCGGTCGGTTCTACGAGCACCGGTGCATTCATACTTCTCCATGGGCGGCAACTTCAAGCGCGCGTCCTTCCATGAAATCTCTGAGTGTACGAGTGTCTTGGCGGCCTCGCGAGAATCAGCCGGTACAATACAAAACTGAACTAGAAGTCTTTCCGAACCCCGCCATCCAAAATCACAATACGATCTTGGTCGACGGAGCTTGCGCTTCTCAAGCGATCTCGGATACCAAACAAACGCGCCAAAACTTCGCCTAATTTGTATCCGCGCGGCCCGCATACAACAACAACGGCTATGCCTTGGGATTGTTCTTGCGCTTGCAATGCACTGCCGTAGTTATCGACACGCGTCCTTTCCTCGCCACAGGAATAATCGTCAAATGGAGCTAACTTTACTTGTTCTTGCAGCCCTTCATGCCTTCTTGAACATGCTCGGCTAACGTTCCCGCTTTTTGCTTTTCCAACAGCTCATCCAACAAAGGAAACTTGGCCTTCGGCTTCGCTGCTTTGATCGCCTGCCACGTCCGCAGCACACCTTCAACTCCCGCAAGATACACCGCTGCTTCGTCCTGCGCCTTGTCGGGATGCTCGATGATGAATTTCGCTTGTGAATACGCCATTTGACCCGTTAGCTCGGCCTGGTAATCCCCCTTGAACTGTTTGGATTCACCAAACACACTGGTACAGAGCGTGACTGATATGTCCGGCACTTCTGTCAGAAAGAACAGCAGCGCTTTCCGGATGTCTTTGGCTTCTTTCGCCAAAGGGTTTGTTTCGAGAAAACTCGCCATCTCCACCGCTCGCTTGCGTTCTTCCGGAGTTGATGGACCTCTCTTCTGCGCGTAAGCGGAACACGCACAACCGATAAACACGAGCACAACCGCAAGCAGCGACGTCCTTTTCGACATCAGAGTTTCTCCTTTTCGCAGGTAGGGAATCTATTTCTGAAACTTCTTCATGGCTTCGCTTAAGTTTTGTATCTCGCCGTTCATACAAAAGACGAATCTCAGAGGAGCACGTAATTCAACTTCAATTACCTCATTTCTTCAAGAACTCTTCCATCAGATCACTGACCGTTCCCTCAGTTCCGATGAGAAACACGTACTGTTTGTTCCTAAGTACTGCGGCACCGAGGGCTGTCTGGTCAGAACGTGGAACACGTCGGTGTCTTCGGGTATGTCGTCCAGGACCGCCACGTGATAGCCCGCAGCCGGTACGTTATCACGAGCAATCGAGAAATTGATGATCGCTTTGTGCAACTGCCGTTTTTCAACGATCTTTGTACCGTCGGCTGATATGAGGTAACGAGCATCTCCACCTAACTGAAACACACCTTGGCTCGAGTCGCGGTGCGAGCATTGCCAGTTCTGTCACGCAATGCCGCATGCCTAACTTCAGCGTCACATCAAATGGAATTATAGATCCGTTGATGAGAGCGGATCGATGGTAGGAAAAGCCTTGATTTTGCGAGTTCCCGGCGGTTTCTTTCCGTATTAGCCAAACTCCACCAGGCGAACAATAAACGCTACATCCTCTTTCGCAACAGGTTAGTTGTTACTCGAAGCGGGTTTGCAAAAATCAAAGGGGATCATTGGTTGTTCTCTTGGAACTGCGACGTGTCGAAGCTCAAGTAAGTCATTCCACTCAGATCCAGTAACACCCGATCTGGAATCGATACCAAACGAAGTAGTACCTGCTCGCAATCGGCGCATCTGGCTACGACGCCGGGGCATTGCATATATAAATGAGCCTCGGCAAAGCGCCTTGTTGCACCGCAATTGGCACACTGTCCTGCTGCAACCGTAACATCCATAGTGAATATTTTGGCCAGTTCGCCCGCAGCGGCGTTGCCATCAACATAGTCGTAAGCATGTGAACTCATTTTCGATCTCCCGTAGGACCAAAACGCTCGGTCCTGATCTTGTCGGGGCTGTGGCCAGAGGCAATCAAGAGGCCCGCAGCACTTTCAACAAACGATGTCTGTCCGCAAACGTAGCAAGTTGGACCAAGACTTGAAGGCCAGGCTGCGCTCTCGATCAAAGCGGCGTCGATGCGGCCCGGCGGCCGCGGCCAATTTTTAGGAGCGGCTCTTGTGTACGCGTAAGTGACGCTCTCAGCACTATCTTGACGCGATAGCGCCTGCAATTCATCGCGGTAAAAAACAGCTGCCGGTTCTCGCACGGAATACAATAATCGAAATGGTGCGGTGTTCCCTGCTAAGGCGCGTGAGCGAATCATCGCCATCAGAGGAACAATCCCCGAACCTCCTGCGATTAGTTGGATCGCCTCAGTTTGGTTGGTGCGCCACACAAACCAGCCGCCGAGAGGCCCTCGCAACTCCAACGGATCGCCGACCGTGAGCTCTTGCGTGAGATAGGGTGAGACTTCGCCGTCAGGCAATCGTTCGATGGTTAGTTCAATGCGGCCGTCGACGTTGGGAGCTGAAGCGATCGAGTATGACCGAGCCGCAGAGTATCCATCGGCAGCCGTCAGGCGCACATCAACGTGTTGGCCGGCGATGTGTCCGGGCCAACCTGGAACTTCAAGAGTGATCGTCCGCGTTGTCGCGGTTTCATCGTGAAGAGCGATGACCTTTCCTAGGTGCCACATCAATCACTCCAATAACGCTGCTCTCGCCACGGGTCTCCATAATTGTGATAGCCGAGGCGCTCCCAAAAGCCAGGTTCATCCTTCTTCATCAGCGTGATGCCATGGACCCATTTCGCGCTCTTCCACAGATAGAGATGAGGCACCAGGAGTCGTGCCGGCCCCCCGTGTTCCGCCGCGAGATCTTCACCTTCAAATTTGAACGCGATCCATGCCTGCTTGTTCAGGAGATCATTCAGTGGCAGATTTGTTGTGTAACCGCCATACGAACGCACGAGCGCATGGGAGGCATCTGTTTTTACGTCTGCAAACAGTGTATCCAACGAAACGCCTTCCCAGGTGGTGCCGAATTTGGACCATCGTGTGACACAGTGGATATCAACCGTGAATTTCTCGGCGGGCAAGTCTTGAAAAGATTTCCAATCCCATCGAAGCATCACGTTCGCGCCATCGTCGATTGTGAATTCCCATTGGTCTAGAGGCACATGCGGAGTTGGTCCTGCAGAGAGCACCGGGAAGCCAGTAGTGACATACTGCCCGGGTGGCAGCTTCTCATCTGTCGCGCTGCGACGACCGGAAAAACCTCGTGAAATAATCGCCATTCTCAATCTCCCCCGCAAAACATAGTCCTCGAGCAGATCAAGTTTTGATTGAACGCTCAAGCGAAATAGTCTGCGCGTCATTCTGCAGACCGTCCCAGTATCGCAATGCAAAACAATGGCCCGAAGGCGTTGCATGAATGCAAGCCGCTAAAATAGCGCCTGTCATAGGGTTCTGGGGATGCAGCGATACGGAAGTTGAGGTCTCGGATGATTTCGTCGTGTCGGTATAGCGACACGACGACGTCTATTCGACATTAGTTCGACGCGTGCTCAACTCGGCCTTCCAATTAAATGTTGGTCTTACGGGGCGCAATGAGTGTTTCCATACTGGCCCGTCGCTTGCGATGTGCTGCAGCAAGATGTTAACAACACGACGCCTTCGCAAGTTGGACCAGAGATTCTGGCTCCGCAACACCGGAGACCTGCTAAGCAGTGGGATACAGGAGCGCTTCATGGTGCTAATTGTGGCGCTCCTCGCTCGGATGGAGCGGTTGCCTTACAGGCACGAACTCGACACAGGGAGATGACTGATGAAGGCGATTGTGGTGACGGATAAGGCTGCGGGAACGGCCGGGATGAAGCTAGTGGAGCGGCCCGAGCCGCAGGGGGCGCCGCTCGCCAACCTCTCGGGTGCGAACTACGGCGATGTGGTCGTTCAGGTTCATGCGTCGGGATTCACGGGAAATGAGCTGTCGTGGCCGTCGACCTGGATCGACCGCCTAGGCCGTGACCGGACGCCTTCGATCCCCGGCCACGAGCTGGCCGGAGTGGTCACCGCTCTCAGCTATGGAACAACGGGGCTGTCGGTGGGACAGCGGGTGCTCGGCCTTACGGACTGGACTCGCGATGGCACGCTGGCGGAGTACGTAGCCGTCGAGGCACGCAACCTCGCACCGCTGCCGGGCGATGTTGACTTCACCGTGGGTGCGGCCCTCGTGATGTCGGGCCTGACCGCGTGGCAGGGGCTGTTCGAGCACGGCCGCCTTCGCATGGGGCAGAGCGTCGTCGTGCACGGTGCGGCCGGCGTAGTCGGTTCGATGGCGACCCAGCTCGCACGTGAGGCCGGCGCGTACGTCATTGGCACCGGGCACACTGACGGTCGTCAGACGGCTCTCGACTTCGGCGCACAGGAATTCCTCGACCTCGATAACGATGCCCTGGAAGACGTGGGCGCGGTCGATCTGGTTTTCGATGTCCTCGGCGGCGACATCGCGAAACGGTCTGCAGGCGTGATTCGCGCCGGAGGAACGCTGGTGACCATTGCCGGCCCGACCGAGGCGCGGCCCTCTGGCGGCCTGACTATCGACTTCGTCGTCGTACCTGATCGCGCACAATTGAGTGAGCTCGTCCAGCGGGTCCGAAATGGTCGGCTGCGGACAAACATCGGCCAGATGGCTTTCCTAGACGAAGCGGTTGCCGCCTTCAACCCGACCCAGCGGATCAAGGGAAAGACAATCATCCGCGTTCATCCGTGAGGACTCGGGGATTGCCTAACGCCCACGAAGGTGCAATTCACGCGTAAGGAGAGTTTAGATGTCGAACACGATTACGCCGACCGTTTTCTATCGCACGCTTAGCGTGGAGGGGCTGGAAATCTTCTATCGCGAAGCCGGTCCCCGGGATGGTCCCACCGTTCTGCTCTTGCACGGCTTTCCGTCGTCTTCTCATATGTTCCGCAATCTGATTCCTTTGCTTGCGGATAAATATCATGTCGTTGCCCCAGACTTCCCTGGATATGGTGAAAGCTCAGCACCGTCAGTCAATGATTTCGACTATTCCTTCGAACGGTTAGCGACTGTGACCGAGAAGTTCACCGAACAGCTGAATTTTTCTTCGTATGCGCTATACCTCTCGGACATAGGTGCATCGGTTGGCTTCCGGTTAGCTGTCATGCATCCCGAACGAGTGACCGCTATGATCGTCCAAAACGGAGACGCCTATGATGAAGCTTTAAATAAGGAGTTCGCAAAGGGGTTATTTGATTATTGGGAAGATCGGAGCGAGAAGAATGCTCAAGTTCTACTCGACTGGCTGCTGACGATTGAAGGAACCAAGTGGCATTATCTGCATGGTGTCAACGATCCGTCGAAGATCAGCCCTGACAATTGGGTGATCGACCAGGCTTATCAGGATCGACCGGGGAACAAGGAAATCCAACTTTCGATCCTCTACAACGCAAAAAGGAATTTGGATGTCTATGCCGATTGGCAGGAGTATTTCCGTAAACAACAGCCCCGTATGCTGATCACTTGGGGCAAGAATGATGGAATCTTTACCGTGGAGGGTGCTGAACTCTTTAAAAGAGACATTCCCAGTGCAGAGCTCCATCTTCTGGACACGGGCCATTTCGCGTTGGAAGAAGAAGTGGATCGGATTGGGTCGTTGATGCACGAGTTTCTCGACCGAACATTAACGATCGAATTTGCCAAGGCAACGCCTGCATGAATTCAAAACCCGCGCAACTCAGAGAGAATGGGACAGAGATTGTCCGTCTATTCGCACGGCTTGCCCTGGGAGCTTCCTTTCTATCCGCTGTGGCTGATCGTCTTGGCTTGTGGGGGCCATATGGAGCAAAGAACGTATCCTGGGGAAATTTCGCTCGTTTCGTGGAGTACACGGGCGCGGTGACGTCTCTCTTCCCCAGTTCATTGACGGTGTCGTTTGCGTGGGCAGCTACCATCGCGGAGACACTCTTTGGGATATTGCTAATCGCAGGCTTCAAAATACGAATTGTCTCCGTCCTCTCCGGTCTTCTGCTTTTGTCATTTGCTGCAGGCATGGTCACAGGTCTTGGCATCAAGACACCATTCGACTATTCGGTCTTCTCGGCAGCCGCTGCGGCATTCCTACTGGCGTTCTGGGAGCCTGACCGATTCACATTGGACCACCTTCTAAATCGCTCACGAAACTGAGCGGGAGATCTGATCACGAACAACACTATCCGTTGTAACACGGGCCTTAGTGTAGGAGTGAATTGCTATCTCCCTACTGTAATTCGTTGTGTCGATATAGCGTCGATATAGCGACACGGTGGCGTCTCTTCGACACTTTCCAACGTGCACCTCAACTCATCCTGCCAACAAAATGCAGTCTGACGCGAATCGCAGTGAAGTTTTCGATACTGGCCCGTCGCTTGCGATGTGCTGAAGTAAGATGAAACCACAACAACACATTCGCAAGTTGGACCAGAGCTTCTGGATCCGTAACACTCGCCGCCTGCTAAGCAGTGGGAAACGGAAGCGCTACATACTACTCATTTTCGCGCTCGTCATCCTGGCCGGCTACCAGGTTAAGTCACAAAACAGCACCGACCGGATTAAGTCAAAGAACAACACTGACCAGGTTAAGTCACAAAACAAAACTGGCGTCAGCGGATTTGATCTGGTCGATAAGAACGGGATCATTAGCAAGCCGTCCGATTACCGGGAGAAGTATCAAGCTCTGGGAGTTTTTTCCGTGGCTACTCAGAGTGGCGACACCGAGCTGCACTACACGTACGCACCGCCGGGCACAGCTGAGTACTACCGCAAGAATGGAAAATTTGCCGATGGAACCGTCCTGGTCAAAGAAGTTTTCGATACCGACCACGGTCAAATGACAACCGGCGAGGTGCATTGGTCCAAAGGGACAAAGGTATGGTTCATCATGGTGAAAGACGAAAAAGGACGCTATCCAGGCAATCCGCTGTGGGGCGATGGATGGGGCTGGGCGCTGTACAAGTCGGATGCACCCGATAAGCAGGTCGCAACCAACTACAAGAAGGACTGCCTGGGTTGTCATGTTCCGGCTGAGTCAACTGATTGGGTATATGTGCAAGGTTACCCGGCCCTCAAAGCAAAGTAAGCAGAACACGCAGACGACAGTGACAGAAAACAGCTCAAGGAGATTCGCAATGAAAAGGTATCTGTTAGCGATGATCGCTGGCCTCGGACTGGCAGCCTCAGCTGTGTACTTCACGCTGGCGAAACCGGCGGCGGCACATGCAGTGGCGTCGGTCAATGCCGACCAGACTCAACCATCAGGCGCGGTTTTCAACCCTGACGGCACAGTTAATTTGCCGACGGGATTTCGGAAGTGGGTGTTTGTGGGCGCCCCTCTAACGCCCGAGGGCCTCAATAATGGAAAGTTCAACTGCAACGCGGAAGGAAAGAACTGTACGAAGTCGAACTTCCCCGAATATCACCACGTCTACATCGAGCAGAAAAACGTCGATGTCTATATGAAGACAGGTGACTTTCCAGAAGGAACAGTCATCGTGAAAGAACTGACCCGGGTGCGTGACCCGGAATTTCCAGACGGCTCTCGTAAGGAACCATCCGGACGCGGATATTTCAACGGCGCGTACAACGGCATCGATATGTCAATAAAAGACAGCAAGCGCTTCGCAAAGACGAACGGTTGGGGTTTCTTCACCTTTGGGCATCATCCGATGCCGTATGAAAAGACATCAGCGGAGAGGCCTGCGGCCGAATGCGCGGGATGCCACATCGCCAATGTCGCCAACACAGACATGACTTACATCCAGTTCTATCCGTTACTTCGTGACAAGGTACCGTATTAGGAAATGATATTTGGATAGAAGCAGCGGTGAATACTAGTCCGGTGTCCTGTTGTGGATAACTTAAGAGGGAGAACTAAATGAGATTCAAGGGCAAGGTAGCAATCGTTACAGGTGGCAGCTCAGGCATAGGTAAAGAGACAGCAAAGCGCCTGGTTGCGGAGGGGGCCTCGGTTGTTCTTAGCGGAAGAGACGAAGCAAAGCTCCATTCTGCGGCAAAAGAAATAGAGGCGGGCATCGATCAGGTTCGTGTTCTGGCAGGTGACATTGCCAAACCGGCCACTGGCGCCGCTCTCGTGGAACAAGCTGAGCGAGAATTTGGTGGTCTAGACATCTTAGTGAACAATGCCGGTGTCTTCAGACCTAAACCATTCATCGAAGTCAGTGAAGAAGAGTACGACTGGTTTCTCGACACAATCCTCAAAGGAAAGTTCTTTGTTGCGCAGGCCGCTGCGAAAGCGATGAAGAAGCGAGGCGGTGGCGCTATTGTGCATACTGGATCCATGTGGGGTCTCCAGGCGATAGGTGCTACTCCATCCAGCGCCTACTCAGCGGCGAATGCCGGTGTTCACGCCCTGGTCCACAATCTTGCATTGGAACTGGCTGGCGACAAAATAAGAATCAACGCAGTTGCTCCGGCTGTCGTTGAGACTCCTCTCTACTCGACTTTCCTGACGAAGGAGCAAGTGCAAAAGACGCTGCCCACCTTTAACGCTTTTCATCCATTAGGGCGAAATGGGCAACCAGGCGACGTTGCTGAAGCAATTCTCTTCCTGGCATCGGATCAGAGTTGCTGGATCACGGGAACGATCTTGCCTGTCGATGGTGGCGTCATGGCTGGCCGCAACTAAGAGTTACTGATCGGAATGATCGGAAGGAAGCTTATCGACCGGCGTTCAATTCTACCCATTGCTGTGTGACAACACGAGAGAGATAAACATGCCGCCGACTGTAATGGATATGCCGAAGGAGAGAAATATGTCGAAAGAGATGGGCATGAATGGACGTGGTGGCCATCTGTACATGCAGACAAATGAGGTCAAGAACGCGATCATTCACTACCATCGGTCCGCCGACGGCACGCTCACGGAAGTTGAACGTGTCGCCACGGGCGGTGCGGGTTCGGGGACTTACAAGCCGACCAGCGGCCAGGACAGCGCGCCAAATGCGTTTGAAGGCGCGGGCAGCGTCATCTTGTCGCCGGATCACAAGTTCCTTTTCGCCACCAACGGCGGCAACAATTGCGTTTCCAGCTTTGCCGTGGACGACCGGGGCCAGCTCACGCTACTCGACGTCAAGCCCACTGGGAATCCTATCGAGGGGAAGAGCGGTACAGCCAAATCGCTGGCTTACTGTGCCTCGAAGAACATGCTCTACGTGGTGCACGCGTTCGGGCCCGACCACATCCGCATCATGCCCGTCTCCAGTGACGGCAAGCTGACGCCGCGGATGGAGAAGTACACCTGCAACACGCCAGAGAAGTCGCACCGTGTGCCAACTCAAGGCGTCGTCTCCCCAGACGAGAAATTTCTGCTGGTCGGCACGACGTTCGACTTGCCGATTGCGATCTCGGGCACCTATCCGGACAGTTCGCCAGTTCTCTGGGTGCCTGGCCCAGACGGCGCACCACGGTCAGTCGCTTCGAATGCTCCGGATCCCGACGGCATAATAATCCACCGCATCAATGCCGACGGCACGCTCGACGAAGGCTCCTTCCAGGATGGAGGAGGCGGTTCTCCGTTCTACATCGCGTTCCTGCATGACCGGCCGGATACGTTCATCATCGGATATGCCGTCGGCGATGGAGTGGCCCTGGGTCGAATCGAGGAAGATGGCAGAATTGATGTCGGCAACATCGTGCCAATCGACACAAGGCGAGGCAAGATCGCTGAACTTTGCTGGCTGGCCCTCTCCCGCGATGACCGACTCTTGTACGCTGCGGTTTTCGGGTACAGCAACATCACCAGCTTTCATATCGACGGCCTTGAGATCAGCGTCGCGAAA
>Ga0196977_1000099_pt1 | contig 54770 bp, 46 predicted proteins | sample S3v_1013CmetaG_FD_148634 | JGI IMG/M metagenome (GOLD analysis project Ga0196977, IMG submission 148634) | Soil microbial communities from Anza Borrego desert, Southern California, United States - S3+v_10-13C | ecosystem: Environmental > Terrestrial > Soil > Desert | place: USA: California... | reverse complement strand
CTGCTGCCGCCGCCCCCGCCGCCGCCCCACCCGCTCGAACCGCCGCGGCCGCCGCCGAGCGAACTGAAAATGTTGGCGAGCAGCAGCGCGTTCAAAAGCCCGCCGCCCCCGCCCCAGCCGCCGCGTCCGCCCCGCCCGCCGCGCCCGCGTCCGCCCAGCGAGAGCAGGAGCAGGCCGACGACCGCCGCGAGGCAGCAGCACGCGCCGAAGCCGAGGCCGCCGCCCTGCCGCGTCCTCGCGCGCGGCTCGCGCGTCTGCCGCACCGGCGGGCGGTAAGCCTGCTCCTGCCCCGCGCCGCTTAAGGTGAAGCCCTGCTTCTGCGCGAGGGTCGCCGCGAAAGTCTCCACGGCGTCCGTCACGCCCCGCCCGTAGTCGCCGGCCCGGAACGGCTCGCGGAGCTTCTGCCGCAGGATTTCGCCGATCAACCCGTCGGGCAAATCGCCTTCGAGGTGGCGGCTGACCTGCATGAAATATTTCCGGTCGTTGACGGCCACCAGAAGGATCGCGCCCTTGCTCTGCGCCTCCTTCGAGCCGATGCCCCACCCGCGCGCCACCGACAGCGTGTAGTCGAAGATGGGCGTGTCGCCCGTCGTCGGCACGGTCACGACGGCGAACTCGATGTCGCCCGCCGTCTTCAGTTCCGTGAGCAGCGCTTCGAGGCGTTGCTCCGTCGCCGCGTCGATGACGTTCGCCGTGTCGCTGACGTAGCCGGTCGGCCGCGGCAGGGGGGACTCCGAGTAGGCGCGAGATTGCCCCTGCGCGCGCGCCAGCCCGGCGGCGGCCAGCAGGCACACGAAGACGACGAGCGCCGCGGGCGTGGTTGAGAGTCTGCGGTTCATGTGTCCCAAGATGATAACAGTCGGATGCTTATACGAAAAATTAAGCCGCGGTGTTTTACCGCGGCCGCCGCCTCGGGCCCGCCCCCCGCTCAGCCTTCGAGCAGCAGGTGCAGCGCGTAAAAGAGCGCGACGCCGACGAAGACCACGAGCGAGACGAGCGGGTTCTTCTCGCCGAGGTGGTTGACCTCCGGGATCAGGTCGCTCGCCGCGACGTACAAGGTCACGCCCGCCGAGAAGGGCAGAGCGTACATCACCGCCTCGGCCACACGCGACTGGAGCAGCGCCACGCTGAGGACGCCGGCCAAAGTCGCCGCGCCGATGATGAACGTCGCCCCGACGGCCCGCCGCGCCGTCCGCCCCGACGCCAACATGATCGAAGCGGCCGTAAACCCTTCGGGAACCTTGTGCAGCAGCACGGCGACGAAGACCAGAAACCCGGCCTTGCGGTCCACCACGAAGGCCGACGCCACCGACGCACCGTCGAAGAAGGTGTGGATCGAGAGGCCGCCGATGGCCGTGTAGGCCGCCGAGGCCCGGACGACCGCCTCGGGGTGCGTCTCCTCGCCGAAATGGAAGTGGGGCGCGACGGTGTGTTCAAAAAAATGGATGAGCAGGTAGCCGCCCAGCAGAAGCGCCATCGCCGTCAGCACGGCGTGCCCCGCCTCCTCGCCGCCCGACGCCCCGGCCGTCCACAGGCTGACCACCTCCGGCACGACCTCGACGAAAATGGCGGCCAGCATGAAGCCCGCGCCGAGAGCCACTAAATACCTGAGAAAGCTGCGACTTCGGGCGAAAGTGCCGGGCCGCGCAAGCAGCAGCCCGCCGCAGACGTTCGCCAGTCCCACGAGGCCGCCGAGGAGGAGAAGTGCGCCGAAGTTCATCGGGAAAGCAGTCGTCGCCGGTTCTGTCTCAAAATTTTACGACTTGGGGGGCCACTATACAGGATAGGCGGGGGCTTGGCTATGGGGTCGCTTAAGAGGTTTACACCAAATCGTGCTTAAAAATCTCGATTTGACACTGTTTTTGCTCTTGACATGCTTAAGCAGTCGGGCGTACTATGCGCCACGGGTGGTCAAAAGTGGCTGAAAGTGGGTTGATAAGAGCAGCTTGCCGCCGAAGGTTAGAGTGTCACTTGAGGTTTTAAGCAGCCCGCGCCCCCGTGTTCGCCGTAAAGCCTATGCTCAGAGGAAATTACACGGCGCGCATGGATTCCAAAGGGCGTTTGAAAATCCCGACCGCCTTCCGGCGCTATATAGAGGACAAGTACGGCGCGGCCCTGTACGTCACGAGCCTGACCGGCGAATGCGCCCGAATATACCCTCTGCCGGAGTGGGAGTCCATCGAACAGCGCCTCGCGCTCCTGCCCTCGATGGACCCGGCGCGGCGCAAGTTCCTTGACAGAACCAACTACTACGGGCAGCAGGCGGAACTCGACGGCCAAGGGCGCGTCCTCATCCACCCGCTGCTCAGGAAGGCGGCGGCCGTCATGGGCGACGTGGCCGTCCTCGGATATTTGACATACTTGGAAGTTTGGGAACTGGAACGTTTCGAGCGGCGCCTGCTCTCCGACCCCTACACGGAGGAGGACGAGGCGGCAATCGCGCGGCTCGGAATTTGAAGAAAGTGCGGAGTGCGGAGTGCAGAGCGCAGAGTCAAACATCAATTCAGTTAGCTCGTCGCCCGTCACTCCTTACTCTTCACTCTTCTTCAAGACCACGGGGCGGTGGTGATGGCGGAGCCCGGAGGGGGGCCGGGCACGCCCCATCGCCCCGTGTTGCTAACTGAGACGGTCGGCCTGTTGGCCCCGGAGCGCGGCGGGCTGTTCGTGGACGCGACGCTAGGTCTTGGCGGGCACAGCGAAGCGATCCTCGAAGCCGGCCCGGCCGCGCGGGTGCTCGGCGTCGACCGCGACCGCGAGGCGCTCCGGCTGGCCTCCGCGAGGCTGGCGCGCTTCGGCCCGCGCTTCCGCGCCGCGCACGCCAACCACCGCGAGATTGAAAGGGTGTTGCGCGAGGCCGGCGAGACGGAGGCGGCCGGGGTTCTGGCCGACCTCGGCGTCTCGTCGCTCCAGTTCGACACGCCCGGTCGCGGCTTCAGCTTCCGCCACGACGCGCCGCTCGACATGCGGATGGACGCCGGGGGCGACGAGGAGACGGCGGCCGAGCTTTTGGCGCGGCTCCCCGAGGAGGAGATCGCGCGGATCATCTACGAGTACGGGGAGGAGCGGCGCTCGCGCCGCATCGCCCGCCGCGTCGTCGAGAGGCGCGAGGCGGGCGAGCCGGTCGAAACCACCGCCGACCTCGCCGACCTCGTCGCCCGCGCCGTCGGCCACAAGCGCTCCGACCGCATCCACCCGGCGACGCGCACGTTTCAGGCGCTGCGCATCGCCGTCAACCGCGAACTCGAAGGTCTCGACGCCTTCATCGAAGCGGCCGTCGCTCTTTTACAAACGCAAGGACGCCTCGCCGTCATCAGCTTCCACTCGCTCGAAGACCGGGTCGTGAAGCGGACGCTGCGCCGCCTCGCGGGCCACTGCGAGTGCCCGCCGCGCCTGCCGGTCTGCGCGTGCGGGGCGCGCCGGGCGGTAGAGATTCTGACGCGCCGCCCCGTCGCCCCGTCCGAGCGCGAGGTCGAAGAGAACCCGCGCGCGCGCAGCGCCAAGCTGCGAGTCTGCGCGAAGCTGTAAGAAGTCGCCGCGACCGCGCGGCGCGCCTCACTCCCGGTTAACTTCCGGACGTTTCCGTCAACCCTTGCAACCTGACCGAGGCCGAAGCCGATGAGAAGAGTGCCCCAGCAGTACCCGAATCCCCACGTCCGCCGCGAGCGCGACCGGCGGGCCTTCCGCCGCCAGCTCTGGCTGCTCGCCGGCTGCACGGTGCTGGCCGCCGGCTTCATCTTCGCGGTGCGGCAGCAGATCAGGGCGGTCGAGTACGGGTATCGCACCGAGGGCTTGCGCCGCGAGCGCGAGAACCTGCTCGACGAGCAGCGGCGGCTCCGTCTCGCGCTCGAAGAGAGCTTCTCGCCGGCGCGACTTGAGACGGCCGCGCGCGACCTCGGGATGCAGCCGGCGCGCGCCGCGCAACTCGAAGCGGCCGCCGCGCGCGAGGCGCAGCCCGGCGGCGCGCACGCCTTCGTCGGGGCCGCCGGGCCGGTGATGCGCCGCTAACGCGAAGGAAGAAGCCCCCGAACGATTCGGCCGACGCGCCCGCCCTCTCTCCCTCCCGGCCGGGCGCGAACCCCGGCCGAGCCGCCCCCGCGAGTCGGTTGAAAAGGCCGTTGCCGCTATGCCTGAACGCTACGGATCGGATCACACATTACGTCCCGACACTTCACGGCGGCGGGCACTGGTGGTCGCCGTTTTTCTTTGCGCGTGGATGGCCGTCGTCGGGGGGCGGCTCGCCTACCTGCAGACGGCGCAGCACGAGTGGCTCGCCGAGCGCGCGCGCCGCCAGCAGGTCAGGGGCGAGACCTTAGCGCCCGTGCGCGGCCTCATCCTCGACCGGGGGGGGCGCGAGCTGGCGCGCACCATCGACGTGGCCTCCTTCTTCGCCGCGCCGAAAGAGGTTGAAGACGTGGAGGGCGCGGCGGCCCGTCTGGCGCGCGCGCTCGACCTCGACGAGACGAGTTTGGCCGCGCGGCTGCGCGATGGCAGGGAGCAGGGCCGCGGCTTCGTCTGGGTCGCGCGCAAGGTGAGTGACGAGCAGGCGCAGGCCGTCGCCGAACTGAAGATCAAGGGCGTCCACTTGGTGCAGGAGCCGAAGCGGCGCTACCCGAACGGCGCGCTCGCGGCGCACGTGCTCGGCTTCGTCGGGCTCGACGACCGCGGCCTCGCCGGCGTCGAGCAGGTTTACGACGCGGCGCTGCGGGGCGAGCGCGGCCGGCTCGCCGTCGAGGTGGACGCCGCGCGCACGCCCTTCGAGAGCGCGGGTCAGGAGCCGGTCGACGGCCGCACCGTGGTGCTGACGATTGACCAGAACGTGCAGTACCTCGCCGAGCGGACGCTGGCCGAGGCGGTCGCGCGCGCCCGCGCCAAGTCGGGCGCGGCCGTCGTGCTCGACCCGCGCACGGGCGAGATTCTGGCGCTCGCCAACGCGCCCAGCTTCGACCCGAACGGGGCCTCCGAGACGCCGCCCGAGGCGCGCCGCAACGACGCGCTGCAAAACATCTACGAACCCGGCTCGACCTTCAAGATCGTCGCCTACTCCGGCGCGCTCGAAGACGGGAAGACGACGCCCGACGAGAGGATCGACTGCCTCGGCGGCGGCATCACCGTGTCGGGGCGCTTCATCCGCGACCACACGCCCTACGGCATGCTGACGACGACCGAGGCGCTCGCCAAGTCCTCGAACGTCGCGGCCATCAAGCTCGGCATGCGGCTCGGCAACGAGCGCATGTACGAGTACATGCGCCTCTTCGGCTTCGGCGCGAAGACGGGCGTCGAGCTGCCGGGCGAGACCGGCGGCCTGTTGCGGAAGGTGAAGAACTGGCACGGCAGCTCCATCGGCTCGCTCTCCATCGGGCAGGAGATCGGGGTGACGCCCGTGCAGATCGCGGCGGCCTTCGCGGCCGTCGCCAACGACGGCGTGCGCGTCGCGCCGCACCTCGTCCGCGAGGTGCGCGACGCCGAGGGGCGCGCCGCCGAGCGCGCCGGGCCGGAGTCGCGCCGCGTGGTGAGCGCCGAGACGGCGCGCGCCGTGCGCGGCATGCTGGAGATGGTGACGCTCAAGGGGACGGCCAAGCGGGCGCAGCTCGAAGGCTACACGGCGGCCGGCAAGACCGGCACGGCGCAGAAGATCGACCCGAAGACGCGCGCCTACTCGAAGTCCAAGCACGTCGCCTCGTTCGTCGGGTTCGCGCCGGCCCACAACCCTTCGGTCGTGATCGCCGTCGTCATCGACGAACCCGTCGGCGCTTACCACGGCGGCGACGTGGCCGCGCCCATCTTCCGCGACATCGCCGACCAGATTCTCCCCTACCTCGGCGTCGCGCCCGACGAAGCGCCCTCGCCGACGCCCGCGCCGCTCGTCGCGGAGAAAGGGGCGGCGGTCGAAGATGACGACGAGGGCACTGAGGCGGACGCCGTCGTGGGCCTGCCCGAGGTGCAGCGGCGCGGCGGGGAAATCCGCGAGGTGGTTTACGCGCCGGCCGGCGAGAGGGCGCTGCTGATGCCCGACCTGCGCGGCCGCAGCGTGCGCGACGTGGCGCGCGTCTGCGCGCAGCTCGGCCTCGAACTCGAAGCGCGCGGCGACGGCCGCGCCCTCGGCCAAAGTCCCGCGGCCGGCGCGCGCGTCGAGACCGGCCAAAGCGTCCGCGTCGATTTCGGCCGGAGCGACTGAAAAGGGGTTAGCGGTTGCCCGTCGTCAGTCAACAGTTAAAGGCGAAAGACTGACGCCCGAGACTCGGTGTCTGACGGCCGGCGACTGCTAACCGGCAACCCGCGGCCACGGGAAGTTGAGATGAGGAACCACAAGGCGCAGGCGATCCCCGCCCACGGCGGGGGGCACGAAGGGGCGGAAATGCGGCGGAGAATCGCCGACTGCCGCGAACGTTTGCGCCGGAAGCGCGCGGCGCGCAGAATAGCCGAACGCGCCTCCCCACAGTTCGGAGTTCTGACGGCCGACGGGCCCGAGACGGCCCCGCTCGCCGTCGCCTTCGAGGCGCGGGGCGGGGAGACCTGAGAGGGCCGGCCCGTCACCGCGGCGCGTGGGGTTGCGGACGCGAAACCTGTGCGCTGGAGGGTGACGGGGCGTGAAAGTCGGGGCAGCCAGAGATTTTATGCGCGCCTTCGCGGAGGCGGGCCGGGAGTTCTTTGACAAGGAAATACAAGGTTTCTCCATCGATTCGCGGTCGTCGGCGCCGGGCGAGCTGTTCTTCGCGCTCTCGCCCGAGGACTACCGGCGGCACTGCTTCACGGCCACGTCCTTCGCCGACGCGCACCGCTTCATCCCCGAGGCGTTCGGGCGCGGCGCGGTCGCGGCCGTGGCGCGCGCCGAGCGCGTCGGCGGCGACGAGGCGTTGCGGCCCTTCGCCGACCGCCTGCTCCTCGTCGAGGACGTGATCGGGGCGCTGCAACTGCTCGCGCGCGGCGTCATCGACCGCTGGGGCCGGCCCGTGGTCGGCATCACGGGCAGCGCCGGCAAGACGACGACGAAAGACCTGACCGCGCACGTCCTCGGCGCGGGCGGGCGCAGGGTCTTGCGCAGCCGCAAGAACTTCAACAACGAGCTGGGCGTCGCCCTCTCGGTCTTGCAGATGGAGTCGGGCGGCGCGCGGCCCGAGGAGTTCGACGTGGCCGTGCTTGAGATGGGCATGTCGATGCCGGGCGAGATCGCGCGCCACTGCGCGGTCGCGCCGCCGGACGTGGCCGTGCTGACCAACGTCGCGCCCGTCCACCTCGAATTCATGGGCACGGTCGAGGCCATCGCCGAAGGCAAGGCCCAGTTGGTCGAGGGCCTGAAGCCGGGCGGGACGGCGGTGCTCAACGCCGACGACGAGCGCGTCGCCGCGATGCGCGCGAAGCACGCGGGGCCGGTCGTCACCTACGGCATCGAGCGCGGGGCCGACGTGAGGGCGCTCGGCGTCGAGGCCGTCGGCGTCGGCCTCAGCCGCTTCCGCCTGCGGGCCGGGGGCGAGGAGGCCGAAGTCGTGCTCCCGATGCACGGGCGCCACAACGTGCTGAACGCGCTGGCGGCGGCCGCGGCGGCGACCCGCTTCGGGGCGCGCGCGCGCGACATCGCCGAGGCCCTGCGGACGGCCGCGCCCTCGCAGATGCGCGGCGAGGTCTTGAGCTTCGCCGAGGGTTTCACGGTCGTGGACGACTCGTACAACTCCAACCCGCGGTCGCTGCTCTCGATGGCCGAGGCGGTCGCGCAGGGCGGCGAGGGCGTGAAGCGCCGGATCGTCATCGCGGGCGAGATGCTCGAACTCGGGGCCGAGTCCGACGCCATCCACCGCGAGGCGGGGCGCGAGCTGGCGGGCCTCGGGCTCGACGCGGTGTGGGGCGTGCGCGGGCACGCGCTGGCGCTCGTCGAAGGCGCGCGCGAGGCCGGGATGGGCGAAGAGGCGGCGCGCTACTTCGAGTCTTCCGAGGAGGCGGCCCGCGAGGCCGTCCGGCTCGTCCGGCCCGGCGACCTCGTCCTCGTCAAAGGCTCGCGCGGCGTGCGCACGGAGAAGGTGGTCGAGGCGCTGAAAGCGGTAGACAGTAGACAGTAGTCGGTAGCCAGTAGGCCCCGCACCGGGGCGCTGACGCTGACACGCTGACGATTCGCGAGAGAGGCTTTCTTCTACTGGCTACTGGCTACTGACTACTGTCTACTAATGATCTACTACATCTTCTACGAGTGGCTCTTCAAGGCGCTCTCGGCCGGCGGCGGGGGCGAGTCCTACTTCGTCAAGGCGCTGAACGTCTTCCAGTACGTGACGTTCCGCACGGCCTACGGCGCGATCACGGCGCTGCTCATCTCGCTCGTCTTCGGCGGCAAGGTCATCGAGGCGCTGAGGCGCCTGAAGTACGGGCAGGAGATTCGCGAGGAGGGGCCGCAGTCGCATCAGGCCAAGCGCGGCACGCCGACGATGGGGGGCGTCCTCATCATCGGCTCGGTGCTCATCTCGACGCTCCTGTGGGCGCGGCTCACCAGCCTCTACGTCTGGATCGTGCTGCTCGCCACGGTCGGCTTCGCCGTCATCGGCTTCGTCGACGACTACACGAAGGTGGCGAAGAAGCAGAACCTCGGCCTGACGGGGAGGAAGAAGCTGGCCGGGCAGCTCATCATCGCCGCCGGCGTGTGGGGGGCGCTGCTGCTGTTCACGTATCAGGGCTGGGCCGACTACTCGTGGAAGCTGAGCCTGCCGTTCTTCAAGCAGACGGTGCTCTCGCGCGTCACGGACATCGGCCCCGTTCTGTACCTGCCCTTCATCGCGGTCGTCCTGCTCGGCTTCTCGAACGCGGTGAATCTGACGGACGGCCTCGACGGCCTCGCCATCAGCGTGACCATCGTCGCGATGTCCACGCTGACGGCCTTCACCTACGTGAGCGGCGACGCGCGGTGGGCCGAGTACCTCGGCCTCGAACACCAGCGCGAGATCGGCGAGCTGACGGTCTTCTGCGGGGCGATGGTGGGGGCGAGCCTCGGGTTCCTCTGGTTCAACGCGCCGCCGGCCGAGGTCTTCATGGGCGACGTGGGGAGCCTCGCCATCGGCGGGGCCATCGGCACCATCGGCGTGTTGACGAAGCAGGAGTTCATCCTCGTCTTGGTCGGCGGCGTCTACGTCGTCGAGGCGCTGTCGGTGACGTTGCAGGTGCTCTCCTTCAAGATGACCAAGCGGCGCATCTTCAAGATGGCCCCGCTCCACCACCACTTCGAGATTCAGTGGGAGCGGCGCTTCGGCCAGCGCACGGTCGAGCCGAAGGTCGTCTTCAGGTTCTTAATCGTCGCGATTCTTTTCGCGCTGCTGAGCCTTTCGACTCTGAAGCTGCGGTGAACGGACAGACGATGCGGACTCCGGACTTCGGGCTGAGCGCGGACGAACAGGTGGCGTTTCTCAATTTGCTCGCGGGCGCCGAAGGCCCGCGGCCGGGGGCGGGGTTGGAACTCGAAGGCAGGAAAGTGCTGGTGGTCGGCGCGGCCCGCAGCGGCGTGGCGGCCGCGCGCTTCCTCGCCGCGCGCGGCGCGCTCGTCGTCCTCAACGACCGCAAGGAGTTCATCGACTGGCCCAACAACGCCCTCGCCCTGAAGAGCGACGGCGTCGTCAAGCTGCTCGCCGGCGAGGTGCCCTCGTGGCTGCTCGATCAGGTCGAGCTGCTGGTCTTGAGCCCCGGCGTGCCGACCGCGAGCATCCCCGTCCGCTACGCCGAGCGCGCGGGCGCCGAGGTCATCGGCGAGGTCGAGCTGGCGTGGCGCTTCCTGCGCGGCCGCGTCGTCGGCATCACGGGGACGAACGGGAAGACGACGACGACGGCGCTCGTCGGCGAGCTGCTCAAAGGCGCGGGGATACCGACGCAGGTCGGCGGCAACATCGGCACGCCGCTCGTCTCGCTCGCCGAGTCCTCGCGCGAGGACGGCTGGACGGTCGCGGAGCTTTCGAGCTACCAGCTCGAAACCATCAGGGAGTTCCGGCCCTCGGTGGCCGTCGTGCTCAACCTGATGCCCGACCACATGGATCGCTACGAGACGCTGGCCGACTACGGCGCGGCCAAGCACCGCATCTTCCGCAACCAGACGGCGGGCGACGCCGCCATCCTCAACGCGGACGACGAGACGGTCTCCTCGTGGGCGCGCGGCCTCGAAGCCCACGTCACGTTCTTCAGCACGTCGCGCGAGCTGGACGAAGGACTGTTCCTCCGCGGCCGCGAGCTGGTCGCGCGCTCCGCGGGCCGCGAGCGCGTGCTCCTGACGCGCGACGAGATGCGGCTGAAGGGGCTGCACAACGTGCAGAACGTTTTGGCCGCGCTGGCGGCGGGCCTCGCCTGCGGCGCTGACCCCGAGTCGATGCGCGAGACCGTGCGCGGCTTCGCGCCGGTCGAGCACCGTCTGGAGTGGGTCGCCGAGGTCGGCGGCGTCACCTTCTACAACGACTCGAAGGCGACGAACGTGGACGCGGCCGTCAAGGCGGTCGAGGCTCTGATGGACGAGCCCGGCCGGCTCGTCCTCATCCTCGGCGGCCGCGGCAAGAACGCGCCCTACGCGCCGCTCGCGCCGCTCGTCGAGCGGAAGGCGCGCGCCCTCGTCCTCATCGGCGAGGACGCCGACCGCATCGAGGCGGAGCTGAAGGGCGCGGCCGAGATCGTCCGCGCCGGCGACATGGCGGCGGCCGTCCGCCGCGCGCACGAGGCCGCGCGCCCCGGCGACACCGTCCTGCTCGCCCCGGCCTGCGCCAGCTTCGACATGTTCACCAGCTACGAGCACCGGGGGCGGGCGTTCAAGGAAGCGGTCAGGGAGATGATGAATGCAGAGTGCAGAGTGCAGAATGAAGAGGCGAAGACGCTTTAACTCTGCGCTCTGCGCTCTGACTTCCGCACTTGATTGTTATGGCGAGGAAGCTACAGGCAGACGAGTGGCTGTTCGCGGCCGTGGTGGCGCTGGCGTTGTTCGGCGTCATCATGGTCTACAGCGCGTCGGCCGTGGTCGCGGCCAGCGAGAACCAGAGCCAGTACCACTACGTGACGCGGCAGGGCGTGTGGACGGTGGCGGGGCTCGTGGCGCTGCTCGCGGGCATGCGGCTCGACTACCGCGTGCTGAAGGGCGGGCAGGTGGCCTACGGGCTTTTGATCCTGACCGTCGCGCTGCTCGTCGCCGTCTTCGCCTTCCCGCCGATCAACGGGGCGCGGCGGTGGATTCGCCTCGCCGGCTTCTTCTCGATGCAGCCGTCGGAGCTGGCGAAGCTCGCGCTCGCCGTCTTCCTCGCGCGCTTCCTCGAACGGCGCGCGGGCGAGGAGGGGAGCTTCCGGAGGACGTTCGCGCCGTCGGTGGCGGTGGCGGGCCTGATGGCCGCGCTGGTCGTCGCCGAGCCCGACTTGGGGACGGCGATGATGCTCGGCGTCATCTGCGTGACGATGCTGTTCACGGCGGGCGCGCGGCTGCGCCACATGGCGCTGGCGGCCGCGCCGGCGCTCGCCGCGCTGGCGGGCCTGCTGCTCTTCGTGCCGTGGCGCCTGAAGCGGCTCGTGACGTTCCTCGACCCGTGGGCCGACCCGCAGGGCGCGGGCTATCAGGTCGTGCAGTCTCTGCTGGCGGTCGGGTCGGGCGGCGTCAACGGGCTGGGGTTCACGGAGGGGCGGCAGAAGATGTTCTTCCTGCCGTTCGCGTACTCGGACTTCATCTTCGCCGTGGTGGGCGAGGAGCTGGGGCTGCTCGGCGGCCTCGGCGTGGTGGCGCTCTTCGCGCTCTTCCTGTGGCGCGGGATGCGCGCGGCCCTGCGCGCGCCCGACAGGTTCGGGATGCTGCTCGGCGTCGGCATCGTGACGGGCGTGGTGGCGCAGGCGCTCTTCAACATCAGCGTCGTGCTCTCGCTCGTCCCGACGAAGGGCATCCCGCTGCCGTTCATCTCCTACGGCGGCTCGTCGCTCGTCCCGACGCTCTTCTCCGTCGGCGTGCTGCTGAACATCTCGCAGCAGGGGAGCGTGACGGGCGCGGGGGCGTTCGCCGCCGAGGGGCGGAGGCGCGGTTTGGGGATCGAGCCGGGGCGGGCGCGCGCGGCGGCCCTGAAGGCGTTCGCCTTCCTCTGCGCCTCCGCGTCCCTGTGGTCGGCCGCGCGATGACGCTGCGGGTGCTCATCGCCGCCGGGGGCACGGGCGGGCACATCTACCCCGGCATCGCGGTGGCGAAGGAGGTCAGGCGCCGCGACCCGCAGGCGGCCGTGAGGTTCGTCGGCACGGCGAAGGGTTTGGAGACGCGGCTCGTGCCGCAGGCGGGATTCGAGCTTTCGCTCATTGAATCGGCGGGGCTGGTGAACATGGGGCTGGCGGCGCGCGTGCGCGGCTTGGGCGTCCTGCCGCGCAGCTTCGCGCAGGCGCGCAGGCTCGTCCGCGAGTTCGCCCCTTCGATAGTCGTCGGCGCGGGCGGCTACGTCTCGGGGCCGGTGCTTCTGACGGCGGCGCTGATGCGCGTGCCGACGCTCGTGATGGAGTCGAACGCGGTGCCGGGTTTCACGAACCGCGTGCTGGCGCGCTTCGTGGACGCGGCGGCCGTCTCGTTCGAGGCGGCGCTGCCCTTCTTCCGGGGCAAGGGCGTGGTGACCGGCAACCCCGTCCGCCGCGAGTTCTTTGAGGTGCCGGCGAAGGCGCGCGACCCGCGCGAGTTCCGCCTGCTCGTCTTCGGCGGCTCGCAGGGCGCGCGCGCCGTCAACGAGGCGGTGGTCGCGGCGCTCCCGCACCTCTCGGGCGTGCGCGACGTGCTCGGCATCACGCACCAGACCGGCAAGCTCGACTTTGAAAAGGTGCGCGAGGGCTACAAGGCGGCCGGGTGGGAGGCCCGCGCCGACGTGCGCGAGTACATAGACGACATGGTCTCGGCCTTCGCCTCGTCAGACCTCATCGTCTCGCGCGCGGGCGCGACGACGAGCTTCGAGCTGATGGCGGCCGGCCGCGCCGCGCTGATGGTGCCGCTGCCCGGCCAGCTCGAACAGAGGCGCAACGCGGAGGTCATGCAGGAGGCCGGCGCGGCCCGCATGATCCCGCAGGCCGAGCTTTCGGGCGAGCGCCTCGCCCGCGAGCTTTCGGCGCTCGTCGCCGACCCCGACCGCGTCACCCGCATGTCCGAGGCCAGCCGCGGGATGGCCCGCGGCGACGCGGCGAAGGCGGCCGTCGATTTGATGGAGAGGCTGGTAGACAGTAGACGGTAGAAATACAGACCGCCGGCGTGAGTCGAACGATGACGGCAAACATTCGGCCGACCGCAAAGACAAAGCCACTGGCTACTGACTACTGACTACTGTCTACTTGAATTTATGTTCCGTCGCATCCAGCACGTCCACTTCATCGGCATCGGCGGCATCGGCATGTCCGGCATCGCCGAGGTGCTCTTGAACATGGGCTTCCGCGTGTCGGGCTCCGACCTGCGGCGCTCGGACGCGACGACGCGCCTCGAAGCGATGGGCGCGCGCGTCTTCGAGGGTCACGCGGCCGGCCACGTCGGCGACTCGCACGTCGTCGTCCGCTCGACGGCCGTGCGCGACGACAACCCGGAGATCGAGGAGGCGCGGCGGCGCTCGATCCCCGTCATCGCGCGCGCCGAGATGCTGGCCGAGCTGATGCGCCTGAAGCCGCACACCGTGGCCGTGGCCGGCTCGCACGGCAAGACGACGACGACCTCGATGATCGCCTCGATGCTGGCGCAGGCGGGCTTAGACCCGACGGTCGTGGTCGGCGGCGTCGTCGGCGCGATGGGGTCGAACGCGCGTCTGGGCAAGAGCGACCTGATGGTGACCGAGGCCGACGAGAGCGACCGCTCGTTCCTGATGCTGTCGCCGACCTACGCCGTCGTCACCAACATCGACCGCGAGCACATGGATCACTACGCCGACATGACGGACGTGCGCAAGTGCTTCGCCGACTTCGTCAACAAGGTTCCGTTCTACGGCGCGGCGGTGCTCTGCCTCGACGACCCGCACGTGCAGGCCGTCATCCCCGAGATCGTCCGCCGCCGCATCACCTACGGGCTGAGCGCGCAGGCCGACATCGCGGCGCGCGAGGTGCGCTACGACAAGCAGTTCGGCTCGACCTTTCAGGTGCGGCGCATGGGCGAGCCCATCGGAGAGGTGAGTCTGCACGTGCCGGGGCTGCACAACGTCTACAACTCGCTGGCCGCGGTCGGCATCGGCCTCGAGCTGGAGCTGCCGTTCGAGACCATCGCCGGCGCGCTCTCGGCCTTCGCGGGCGTCAACCGGCGCTTCCAGACGAAGGGCGAGGCCGCGGGCGTGCTCGTCGTCGACGACTACGGCCACCACCCGACCGAGATCCGCGCGACTCTGGTCGCGGCCAAGCTCGGCTCGGCCGGGCGGCGCATGGTCGTTCTCTTCCAGCCGCATCGCTACTCGCGGACGCAGGACTTGATGGAGGAGTTCGCGCGCTCGTTCAATAACGCCGACGTGCTGATGGTCACGGACATCTACGCGGCGAGCGAAGACCCGATCCCCGGCGTCTCGGCCTCGGCGCTCGTCGGGGCCGTCCAGCGCTTCGGCCACAAGGACGCGCGCGCGGTCGGCTCGGTCGAGGAGGCGACGCGGGCCCTGCTCGAAGAGGCGCGGCCCGGCGACATGGTCATCACGCTCGGCGCGGGCAACGTCTACCGCGTCGGCGAAAAACTGGTGGAGCTTTTGAAGGAGAAGGAAGGCGGCGGGTGAGGCTCGCGCAACGCATGGCGGAAGAGGCGCAGACGAGGCCCGGGGGGGCGGGGCGCGACGCGCTGGTCGAGGAGATCGCGCGGCGCTTCGGCGTGCGCGCCGAGCGCGGCCGGCGTTTCGCCGAGCTGACCAGCTTACGCGTCGGCGGCGCGATTGACTGGGTCTTGCGGCCGGAGACGGAGGAGCAGGCGGCGGGCGTGGCCGGCGCGCTCGACGCGGCCGGCGTCGCGTGGCGCGTGCTCGGCGCGGGCAGCAACGTCCTCGCCGACGACCGCGAGCACCGCTACGTCGTCCTCTCGATGCGCGAGGTGAAGGGCGGCGCGCGGTTCGAGGGCGACCGCGTCTCGGTGAGCGCCGGCTTCTCGCTGCCGCGCCTGTGCGTCGAGGCGGCGCGGCGCGGGCTTTCGGGGATCGAAGGCTTGGGCGGGATTCCGGGCACGGTCGGCGGCGCGCTGTGGATGAACGCGGGGGCGTACGGCCACGAGATCGGTGAGGTGGTCGAGGCGGTGCGCGTCGCGCGCGGCGGTGAGGTGGTCGAGGTTCCCGGCGGCGAGGTCGAGTGGAACTACCGCCACACCTCTTTCCGCGAGGGCGAGTTGCTGCTGGGCGCGACGCTGAGGCTCAAGCCCGACGACCCCGAGCAGGTCAAGGCGCGGATGGAGGAGGCCAAGCAGAAGCGCTTCAGCACGCAGCCGCACGGCGCGCGCTCGGCCGGCTGCTTCTTCAAGAACCCGCCGGGGTCGGGCATCAGCACCGGCAAGATGATCGACGAGATGGGCATGAAGGGCGAGCGCCGCGGCGGCGCCCTCGTCTCGCCCGTCCACGCCAACTTCATCGTCACCGAGGGCGAGGGCGCGCGCGCCTCAGACGCGCTCGCCTTGGCCGAGGAGATACGCGAGCGCTTCCGCCGCGAGCACGGCATCGAGCTGGAATACGAAGTCGAACTCTGGGGCGCGGACGAGAGATTCGGGGAAGAGGGTTCCGGGCCTCGGGCGCCGGGTGGCGGGGAGAGCGAGCCGTCTTCCCCGACGCCCGACGCCCGACACCCGAAAGCCTCCGAGGAGGGCGAGTCGTGAGGGGAGAGAACACGATCACGCGGGGCGCGGGGCGCGGCGGCGCGGCGAAGGCGGCGCGGCGCGCGGCAGCGCCGGCGACTCAGCGCCCGGCCCCCCGCCCGCAGCAGCGCCCGCTCACGCGCGCGAAGAACCGCGGGCTGTCGTGGCGGCGCGTCTTCGTCTTCCTCCCGCTCGCGCTCAAGCTTCTGGTCGCCGTCGCCTTCGGCGTCCTCGCCTTCGTCGGCTACCAGCAGGCCGCGTCGGCCTCCTTCTTCAAGGTCAGGGCGGTGGACGTGCGCGGCGACCGGCGCGCCTCGCGCGCCGAGATCGCGACCACGGTCGAGCGCGCCGCGCCCGAAGGCGTCTGGCGGGCCGACCTCGAAGAGATCAGCCGCCGCGTGCGCCAACTCCCGTGGGTGCGCTCGGCCGTCGTCTCGCGCGTGCTGCCCGGCGAGCTGCGCGTCCGCGTCACCGAGCGCGAGCCGCGCGCCATCACGCGCAACGCCGCCGGCCGCTTCGTCTGGGTGGACGACGAAGGCGTCGCGCTCGGCGCGGCCAACCCAGACGGGCAGGAGTTCATCCTGCGCGGCCTCGAAGAGGACGCCGACGAGGCGGCGCGCCGGCGCAACTCGCGGCGCGTCGCGCTCGCCACGGAGCTGAAGCGCGACTGGGAGCGGACGGGCCTCGGCGGGCGCGTCAGCGAGGTCAACCTCGAAGACCTCAACGACGTGCGCGTGCAGCTCGCCGGCGAGGACGCGGGCGTCGAAGTCCGGCTCGGCGGCGGCGTCGATCACGTCAAGCTGTTCGGCGACGCCGTCAAAGTCCTCGACCGCGAGCGGCAGACCCCGCTCGGCCGCCAAGTCACCTACATCGTGATGCGCCCCGGCAAGGCCCCCGTCTTCGGCCACCCGCCGCAGGCGCGCGCGGCCGCCGCGGCCGAAGCCGCCGCCCCCCCGGCGCCCACGGCCGAGGCGCCGGGCCGCGCCCCCGCGGAGTCACGCGCGCCCGCGCGCCGGGAGCGCGAAGTTAAACCGAAGCGAGCCGAAAGAGAGCGTCCGCGAGACGCCGGAGAGGGCCAACCCGGCGCGGCCGTCCGCCCGCGCCGCGCCGGCTGAAGTCGCAAACCCCCGTTGGCGAAGGAGCAAAGCCCGCATGGCTAAACAAGTGTCGCACACCGTCGGCCTCGACATCGGCACGAGCCGCATCACCTGCATCATCGGCGAGCCGGGCGACGGCGGCCTCGTCGACATCGTCGGCATCGGCGAGGCGGAGTCGCGCGGCCTGCGCAAAGGCGTCGTCGTTGACCCGGAGGCGGCCGTCGATTCCATCACGCGCGCCGTCGAGGAGGCCGAGCGGATGAGCGGGCTCGAAGCCGAAGAGGTCTCGGTCAACCTCTCCGGCTCGCACATCATGAGCTTCAACGGGCAGGCCATCGTCGCCGTCTCGGGCCGCGAGCGCGAGGCGGCGCACGACAACGGCCACGGCCGCCGCGCGCACTACGGCAGCTCGACGCTCACCGTGGCGGGGCGCGACCGCGAGATCACCGCCGACGACGTGCGCCGCGCCGTCGAGTCGGCCTCGGCCATCCAGCTCCCGGCGGGCCGCGAGATCGTAGACCGCCTGCCGCAGGAGTTCATCGTCGACGATCAGGACGGCATCAACGACCCGGTCGGCATGATCGGCGCGCGCCTCGCCGTCAAAGTCCACATCGTGACCAGCCCCGTCACGGCGCGCCAGAACGTCATTAACTCGGTCAACCGCGCCGGCCTCGTCGTCTCCGAGATGGTGCTCGAACAGCTCGCCGCGGCCGAGGCCGCTTTGACCGACGACGACAAGGAGTTCGGCGCGGCCCTCGTCGATGTCGGCGCGGAGACCACGGGCCTCATCATCTACCAGCGCGGGGCCGTGCAGCACACGGCCGTCTTCGCCCTCGGCGGCTCGCACTTCACCAACGACATCGCCTTCGGCCTGCGCACGCCCATCCCCGAGGCCGAGAAGATCAAGCGCGGCGCGGGCTGCGCCTGCTCCCTGAGCCTGTCGGACGCGGAGCGGGGCGAGCTGGTGGACGTGCCTTCGGTGGGGGGGCGGCCGCCGCGCCAGCTCTCGCGCCAGATTCTTTGCGACATCCTCCAGCCGCGCGCCGAGGAGGTTCTCTCGCACGTCGCCGACGAGATACGCGAGGCCGGCTGGGAGGGGCAGCTCTCCAGCGGCGTCGTGCTCACCGGCGGGGGCTCGCGGCTCTCGGGGATGGTCGAGATCGCCGAGCAGGTCTTCGACGCGCCGGTGAGGCTGGGCTACCCCGAGCGCGACCGCTTCGGCGGCCTCGTCGAAGACGTGCAAAGCCCCGCGTGGGCGGCGGCCGCGGGGCTGTGCCTGACGGCCCAGCGGGCGAAATCCGCGGAAATGCGCGCGTCGGCGGCGAGGGCCGCGGGGGCGGGCGGTTTCGGCGCTCTGGTGTCGAAATTTCGAAATCGTTTTGGTGGTATTTTCTGAGAAGATGTTGTATGCTGCCGCGCCAGCCGGCACAAGATATAGCCCTCAATATATTGATGCGGCCGGCGCGCGTAGCCCAAGATAACCGCTAGAGACCTTGCGAGGCGGCAAAGCTTCAAGAGGAGAGAGGAACTTGCAGACTATGACACCGGAAGGCCGTCAGCCGGGCAGCGGGATTAATATTTTCATTGATGACGATCCGCCCATCACCGGCGCTCGCATCAAGGTCATCGGCGTCGGCGGCGGCGGCGGCAACGCCGTCAACCGCATGATCGAGGCCGGCATCGAAGGCATCGAGTTCCTCGTCGCGAACACGGACCTGCAAGCCCTCAAGCGCTCGCGCGCCCCGCACAAGATTCAGCTCGGCGGGAGGTTGACGAAAGGTTTGGGCGCGGGGGCCAACCCCGACATCGGCCGCAACGCCGCGCTCGAAGACACCGAGAAAATCATCGAGGCGTTGGAGGGGGCCGACATGGTCTTCGTCACCACCGGCCTCGGCGGCGGGACGGGGACGGGCGCGGCCCCCATCATCGCCTCGCTCGCCACCGAGCTTAACGCCCTGACGGTCGCCGTCGTCACCAAGCCGTTCCACTTCGAGGGCAAGCGCCGCATGACGCAGGCCGATCTGGGCCTGCGCGAGCTGCGCGAGTGCGTGGACACCGTCATCACCATCCCGAACGAGCGGCTGCTGCACACGGCCGACCCGAAGATGTCCCTGCAGGACTCCTTCAGGATGGCCGACGACGTTTTGCGTCAGGCCGTGCAGGGCATCAGTGACCTCATCATCGTCCCCGGCCTCATCAACCTCGACTTCGCCGACGTGAAGACGATCATGGCCGGCATGGGGCTCGCCCTGATGGGCGCCGGCCGCGCCTCGGGCGAGAACCGCGCTTTGGAAGCGACGCAGCAGGCCATCTCCAGCCCGCTCCTCGAAGAGGCGACGATCGAGGGCGCGAAGGGCGTGCTCATCAACATCACGGGCGGCAGCGATTTGACCCTCTACGAGGTCAACGAGGCCAGTTCGATCATCCGCGAGGCGGCCGACGACGACGCCAACATCATCTTCGGCGCCGTCATCGACGAGACGCTGCGCGACGAGATGAAGATCACCGTCATCGCGACGGGGTTCGACAAGGAGATGGCCGACGTGGGCACGACGACGCACGCGGCCGCCTCGCCCTCGGCCTCGCGCTACGCCGCGCCGGCCGCGACCGACGCCGTCGCGCGCGGCAACACGCCCCCGCGCCCCGACGACTTGGACGTGCCGACCTTCATCCGCAAGAAGGCGGACTGAGGGGAGAGCAGGCGGAAGGCACAAGGCGGAAGGCAGTCAGGAGCATCGACGGGCGTCCTGACTGCCTTCCGCCTTGTGCCTTCCGCCTGCCGCCCTTGCCGGTTTGCCTTTTGCCTTCGTCGTGTGTAGTATGTCGCGCAAAGCCTGACAGGATTGAAATCAACAACGGGTAAAGACCGTTCTCGTCTGTCTACTTCAGACCGCCGAACTGTGTGAGGGCTTCTCGCGGGTGTTGCCGCGTCTCGCCTTGTGCCGATCCTGTCGCCCCGGGAGCGCGCCCGCGCGCCCGATTCATGCAAAGCTTTTTGCAGTCGTGGAGGTGAGGAAAGAAAGGTGAATCGCAAACTTATTCGCACGACATTGGCAGAGGTCAAGGGGCGCGAGGCCCAGCACCCGGAGCGGCCCCGGGCCGAGGCGCCCGCGCCGCCGCCGCCGCGCGCCTCCTCGCCGTCGCCGCGCCCCTCGGGCGGCTCGGCCGGGCCGCGGGAGTCTTCGGGCGGCGCGCCCTCGCCGTCCGGCCCGCTCGGGCGCAAGAAGATTCCGCCGGCCGAGACCAACGCCGAAATCTTCTACTACAAGAAGCAGATGGACGCGCACACGCCGATGGTCATCGTGCTCCTCGACGGCGAGGAGGTCGAGGGCACCATCGAGTGGTACGACCGCGCCGCGCTCAAGATCAACCGCCGCGGCAAGCCGAACATCATGCTCCTCAAGCACAACATCAAGTACATGTTCAAGGCCGAAGACCGCGACGGCTCGGACGACGACGACGGCGAGTGAGCGCCGGCGGCGCGCGCCGAACTCGCAGCGGCGCGCGCCGCCCCCCGTCGTCCCCACATCCCCCCTCACCCGCCCCGGCAACGAGCCATGACTGACGCGCCAGCACACCAGCCCTCGCGCCCGCGCATCGGCATCACGATGGGCGACCCCGCCGGCATCGGCCCCGAGATCGTCCTCAAGGCCGTCGCCGAGCCGGAGGTGCTCTCGGCCTGCGCGCCCGTCATCGTCGGCGACGCCCGACTGCTCGCGCACACCGCGCGCACGCTCGACCTCCAGTGCGGCTACGAGATCGTGCGCCTCGGCGAGTCGCTCCCTGAGACGTGGGACGGCCCCATCATCTACCACCTCGACAACGTCGGCGCGCCGGTCGAGCCGGGCGTCGAGTCGGGCGCGGCCGGCCGCGCCGCCGCGCAGTACATCGAGGCGGCGGTCGAGTTGTGCGGGGCCGGCGCGGTCGACGCCATCTCGACGGCCCCGATCAACAAGCGCGCCCTCTTCCTCGGCGGCTACAGCTTCCCCGGCCACACCGAGTTCCTCGCCCACCTGACGGGCGCGCGGGAGTGCGCGATGGCCTTCGTCGCCTCGAACCTGCGCGTCGTGCTCATCTCGACGCACGTGCCTCTGGCCGAGGCCATCCGCCTCGTCGAGAAGGATCGCATCGTGAGGGTCACGCGGCTGACCGAGCGCGAGCTGCGGCGGTGGGGCATCGCCGGCCCGCGCATCGCCGTCGCCGCCCTGAACCCGCACGGCGCGGAGGGCGGGCTGTTCGGCGTCGAGGAGTCGGCCGAGATCGCGCCGGCCGTCGAGGAGTGCCGCGAGGCGGGGCTGCTGGTCTCCGGGCCTTACTCGGCCGACACGGTCTTCCTGCGGGCCTCGCGCGGCGAGTTCGACGCGGTCGTTTCGTGCTACCATGATCAGGCGATGATCCCGGTCAAGTGCCTCTCGTTCGGCGAGGCCGTCAACGTCACGCTCGGGCTGCCGTTCATCCGCACCTCGGTCGACCACGGCACGGCCTTCGACATCGCGGGCCGCGGCGTGGCGGAGCATTCGAGCCTCGTGGCCGCCGTCACGCTGGCCGCGCGCCTCGCCCGCGCCGACGAGGCGGGCCGGGCGGTGGAAGTTTAAAAGGAGCGCAGGAGTCAGAGCGCAGGATGCGGAATTAAAGACAGCCTAGTTTTCATTCTGCGTTCTGCGCTCTGACTCTGCGCTCCTGAAACCGGAGGTTCACGAACTTGTCTGCGCAGAACCAGCCTTCACGGCGCATCCTCGTGGCCGACGACGACCCGGCGATCCTGCGGCTGGTGACGGCCATCGTCGAGAAGGAAGGCTTCACGGTCGTGCCGGCCCGCGACGGGCGCGAGGCGTACAAGCTCCTGCAATCGGAGGGCGACTTCGCCGCGTGCGTCTTCGACGTGATGATGCCGCACATCGAGGGGCCGGAACTCGTCCGCTACATGAAGACCGAGAAGCGGCTGATGAAGATTCCGGTGATGATGATGACGGCCGAGCAGAACCCGAAGCTCTCCTCCGACAGCTTCGCGGCCGGCGCGGTCGTCTTCCTGCCGAAGCCGTTCACCACCTCGCAGCTTCAGGTCATGCTGCGGATGCTCATCAGCAAGTCGCAGGGCGGGCAGTAGGGGAGTGGCGAACGCGGGGTGGCGGGTGATGAATTAAATCGCCCGAGCTTCGCCGCCTTCGCCATCTCGCCGCCCCGCGTTCGTCATTCCGGGAGGTGATTCGGATGAGAAAGTTTTCAGATCATCCGGGCCGGGGCGCGCTGGGCGCGGCGCTCGCCGTGGCGCTCGCGTCGTGCGCGCTGTTCGCGCCGGGCGGCGCGTCGGCGCAGTCGGGGCGGAGGCGGCCGGCGCAACAGACGCAGCAGCCGGCGCAGGCCGAGCCGCAGGGCGAGTCCGAGTCCGGGCCGAAGCGGAGCGAGGCGAAGCCGGCCGCGGCCGTCCAGCTGATAGTCATGGAGCAGGACGACTCGGCCTTCGGCGTCGACAGCGTGACGCGGGGCGACGTGATGGAGAGTTTCGCCGGCCGCCTGAGCCGCTCGCCCTCCGTCGCGTTGACGCGCGCCGGGCGCGGCGGGCGCGGCGAGGCGAACAAGCGCGCGAAGGGTGAGGAGCACGCCCACGTCGTGCTCGTCGCGCTGGAGGAGGACTTCGGCGACCCTGCCCGCCGCACGCGCCAGACCGACCACCGCTCGCTCGTCATCCGCACCTACGTCTACGCGCCGAAGACGGGCAGCCTCAAGTTCTCCGACACCGTCTTCCAGCGCGCGGCGCGGCCGTCGGTCGGCGTCGGCGGCGTGCGCCTGCCCGTGCCGACGCGCACCATCGGCCGCTACCCGTCGCAGCTCGAACTGCGGCAGGCCGCGCAGGACGCCGCCGACCGCCTGCTCTCGCGCTTTCAGATCGCCCCGCCGGCCGACATCCCATGAGGAAGGCAGAAGGCAAGAGGCAAACTTCAAAGGGCGAAGGTGAGGGACGACGGCCGCGGCGGCTTTCATCCTCCGCCTTTGCCCTTTGCCTTTTGCTCTGCGTCTTTTGCCCGGGCGCCCCCGCGCCGGCGCAGAAGAGGCCGAAGCCGGCGTTGAAGCAGGGCGACGCGCGCAAGGCGATTGCGGCCGCGCCGGGCTTCGCGCTGCGCGAGAGCGCGGTGGTCGTCCGCGGGGTCTCGGCCGAAGGCGTCGCGCCGGTCGAGGTCGCGGCCGACGTGACGGTGGGCGTCAGGCTCGCGCGCGTCGAGGACGAACGGGCGGAGCAGGACAGCATGCTCTTCAGGCGCAAGCGCTGGCGCGCCGTCGAGTTCCGCACGGGCGACCGGAGCTGGGAGGAGTTCGACTTCGCCGCCTCGGTCTTCGGGGCCGAGGCCGTCGAGCCGGCGCGCGCGGCCGTCGAAGAGCTGGTCGCGGAGTTCGAGGCGCGGCTGCGCGAGAGCAAGGGCCGGCCGGTCGAGCCACTTTCGCGCGGGGCGCTGACGGTCAGGCAACTGACGGCGCTCGGCTCGTCCGTCGTCGCGGAGCTTGGGGTCGCCGCGACCTTCCGCCTCGCGCGGCCGGCCCGCGGCCGCTGGCGCGTCAACGAAATCCTCCTCGGCGACTTCACCACCGGCGACCTCGAAGCGGCGTGGCGGCGGGCCGACGCCGTCAAGGCCGAGCGGGCGCGCGCCGACCTTGAGACCGTCCGCGCCGCCCTCGAACGCTTCCGCGGCGAGCGCGGCTTCTACGTCATCTCGGACAGCGAGGTCGTCCTCATGGATCACCTCAACCCCGCCTACGTCGAGCGCGTCATCCGCCTCGACCCGTGGCTCCGCCCCTACCGCTACGCCGGCACGCGCGACCGCTTCACCCTCAGCTCCAACGGCCCCGACGGCAAACCCGGCACGCCGGACGACCTGACGCTCAGCCGCTGAAAAAGCGCGGTGACGGGCGCCGGGTGACGGCTGCCGGGGCGACAAATTCTTTACTCGGCAGCCGCACCCGAGACCCGTCACCGCGCTTTTAAATCGCCTTGACGCGCCGCGAGCGCGGGTGTTAGGTTTGATTTGCGGCCCCTGTCGGTCTTTTCTTCGGGAGCGCCGCCGCCACGCCCGCCCCACGCGCGCCGCGCCTTGCCCCCGGGCGGGTGGCCCCCCTTACAAGGAGAAGACTCTTGGTGACGGGACGCCGGAAACTGCTCCTCGCGGACGATTCGCCAGCCATCCGGAAGGTCATCAGCCTCACCTTCGCCGACGAGGGGGTGGAGGTCGTCACGGCCGCGGACGGCCGCGAGGCGCTCGGCCTGCTCGGAGACGAGCGCGCGCCCGACATCGTCCTCGCCGACGCCGTCATGCCCGGCCCCGACGGCTACGAACTGTGCGAGCGCGTCAAGCGCGACGAGCGCCTCCGGCACGTCCCCGTGGTGCTCCTCGTCGGCGCGTTCGAACCATTCAACGAAGCGGAGGCGCGCCGGGTCGGCGCGGACACGGTCTTGACGAAACCATTCCAATCCATACGCGACCTCGTCAACAAAGTCGGCTCGCTCCTCGGCGGCGAGGCCAAGCCCGAGTCGGACGAGCGCGGGCCGGGGGCTCAGGCCCAGCCGGGCCACCGCGAGCTGGCCGAAGAGGTGCAGACGCGCCGCGAGGCGGCGACGGCCGCGCCGCCCGGCCGCGCCGCGTCCTTCCCCGCCGCAGACCCCGCGCCCGGCCGCGCGGAGGCCGCGGGCGAAGAACCCGCCGCCTCCTTCGCCGACCTCGGGGCCGACGACGAACTGATCGAGGCGACTCCCGCCGACTCCTTCGCGGGCGCGTCCGCCGCGCCGCGCGCCGACGAGGATTCGTTCCTCGACTTGGACGAACCTGACGCCGACGCCTACCGGCCGCGCGAGGCCGGCGGCGTCTCCGCCTCCGAAGCACCTATGACCACCGACGATTACCTCGCCCAACCCTTACGCGAAGACGCGGGCCGCGCGCGCGCCATCGGCGACGAGCGGCGCGAAGCCGCGCAGGCTTCCTTCAGCCCGGCCGGCGCGAACTCTCCCGCGCCCCCGGCGGAAGCGGCGCGGCCGGCGGAAGTCGCGCGGCCCGCCTTCGCCGCGCAGGCGGCCGGGGCCGCCGCGGCCGACGACGCCTTGCTCGACCTCGGTCAGGTCGAGCCGCCCGCCTCTCCCGCGGCCGAGGCCGACGAGTTCATCCTCGACCTCGACGACGACTTCGACGCGCGGCCCGCCGGCTCGGCGCGCGCGGCCGCCGGCCCCGCCAACCCGCTCTCGTTCGGAGACCTCGACGACGCGCCCGCCGACGCCGCCGGGGCCTTCGCCGAGGCCGCCCACGGCGACACGGTGCGCCCCCGCGGCGATTCCTTCGAGCTCCTCGAAGACCCGCCGCAACCCTTCGGCGCCTCGTCGTCCGGCCCGGCGTCGGCGGCTTCCTCCGAGTCCGAAGCCGCGCGCATGCCGTTCGAGTTCTCGGCGCTGCCGGCCGAGACGCGAGACCCCGTGGTGGCGCGCGAGGTGGTCGCGCAGGACGCGCCGCCTTCGCCCGCGGCTCGCGCGAGGGATTTCATCGAGCCGGAAGTCGTCCCGGCCGAAGAGCCTGTGCCGGGCACGGTCGAGTCCGCCTTCACCGACGGCAGCGTCGAGGGCGACCGGCCCAAGCCGCCCGGCTTCCTCCCCGACGCGCCCGCGCCGCCGCGGCCCTTCGTCCCCGCCCAGCCTTCGACGGCCGGCCTGCCCGTGGGCGAGGCCCGCGCCGGGGCGGACGAAAGCGCGCGCGCCGCCGAACTCTCGCCCGAGACGATTGACGCCATCGCGCGCCGCGTCGTCGAACTGATGTCGGAGAAGGTCGTCCGCGAAATCGCGTGGGAGGTCGTCCCCGACCTCGCCGAACTCCTCATCAAGCGCAGGCTCGACGAAGAACGGAACAGGTAAGGGGCGGGGGCACGCTTCAAAAGGCGAAGGTGGGGGACGAAGGCCGCGCCGGCTTTCGTCCCCCACCTTCGCCTTTCGCCTTCTGAAGCGTGCCCCCCGCCCCCCGCCTTCTTCGCTGCCTTTTGCCTTTTCGCGCCGTCTTGTTACCATTGTCCCTCATGGAGATACCGAAGGCTTACGACCCGCGAGCGGCGGAGGAGAGTCATTACGCGCGGTGGGAGCGCGAGGGGTGCTTCGCGCCCGAGATCAACCGGGACGCCGGGGCCCCCGTCTACTCCATCGTCATCCCGCCGCCGAACGTGACCGGCTCGCTCCACATGGGCCACGCCCTCCAGCACACGCTGATGGACGCGCTCACGCGCTACCACCGGATGCGCGGCTTCCGCACGCTCTGGGTCGTCGGCACCGACCACGCCGGCATCTCCACGCAGATCGTGGTCGAGCGCGAGTTGAAGAAGGAGAACCTGACGCGCCACGACCTCGGCCGCGAGCGGTTCGTCGAGCGCGTCTGGGAGTGGAAGCGCAAGTCGGGCGGGCGCATCACGGAGCAGTTGCGGCGCGAGGGCGCGTCGGTGGATTGGTCGCGCGAGCGCTTCACGATGGACGCGCAGTTGTCGCGCGCCGTGCGCGAGTTCTTCGTGCGCTGCTACGACGAGGGGCTCATCTACCGTGGCGAGCGCCTGATCAACTGGTGCCCGAAGGATCAGACCGCGCTCTCGGACTTGGAGGTGGACAAGGAGACGCAGAAGGGCAAGCTCTGGCACTTGCAGTACCCCCTGAAGGGGAGCGAGCGCCGCCTGACGGTCGCCACCACGCGCCCCGAGACGATGCTCGGCGACACGGCCGTCGCCGTCAACCCGAGCGACGAAAGGTACAAAGACCTCGTCGGCGCGACCGTTCTGCTGCCCTTAACGAGCCGCGAAATCCCGGTCATCGCCGACGAGGCGGTTGACCCGGCCTTCGGCACCGGCGCGGTCAAAGTTACGCCGGCGCACGACCCGGCCGACTACGAGATGGGCGAGCGCCACCGGCTGCCCTTCGTCGTCGTCATAGACCAGCACGCGCGCATGACCGGGGAGGCCGGCGCGGAGTTCGCCGGGCTCGACCGCTACGAGGCGCGCGAGAGGGTGGTGGCGAGGTTCGAGGAGTTGGGCCTGCTGGAGAAGGTGGCCGACTACGAGGGCGCGCTCTCGCGCTGCGACCGCTGCCGCACGGTCATCGAGCCCCTCATCTCCCTGCAATGGTTCCTCAAGCAGCGGGAGATGGCCGAGCGGGGGCTGGAGTTCATCAGGGAGAGGCACGAGCCGCGCTTCCACCCGCAGGTGCCGTGGGAGAAGGTCTACACCGACTGGCTTGAGAACCTGCACGACTGGACGCTCTCGCGCCAGCTCTGGTGGGGCCACCGCATCCCCGCGTGGTACGACGCCGCGGGCAACGTCTACGTGGCGCGCGCCGAGGGGGAGGCGCGCGCGCGGGCCGGCACGGACGAACTGACGCAAGACCCGGACGTGCTCGACACTTGGTTCTCGTCGGCGCTGTGGCCCATCTCGACTCTCGGCTGGCCCGACGAGGACGCGCCCGACCTCAAGACCTTCTACCCGACCGACGTGCTCACGACCGCGCGCGACATCATCTTCCTGTGGGTCTCGCGGATGGTGATGACGGGGACGAAGTTCGTCGGCCCGCTCCCGTTCCGCGACGTGCTCATCACCGGCATCATCCTCGACAAGCACGGCCAGAAGATGTCGAAGATGAAGAACAACGTCATCGACCCGATGGACGTGTTCGAGAAGTACGGCGTGGACGCCACGCGCATCACGCTCGCCGCCTCCGCCACCGGCATAGACTTCCCGTGGCGCGACGAGCGCGTCGAGAGTTACCGCAACTTCGCCAACAAAATCTGGAACGCCGCCCGCTTCTGCCTGATGAACTCCGAGGGCGCGCGGGTCGGCGAAGGCTTCGCGGGCGACCGCGCGGGCTGGGCGCTGCACGACCGCTGGATCGTCTCGCGCCTGCACCGGACGGCGCGAGACGTGGGCCGCGCCGTCGAGACCTACCAGTTCCACGAGGCCGTCTACGCGCTCTACCACTTCTTCTGGGACGATTTCTGCGACTGGTACATCGAGCTCTCGAAAGCCGAGGTGACGGCGGCCGAGGCGGGCCCGGCGCGCGACGCCGCGCGCAGCCGCGTCTTCACCGTGCTCGAACAGGCCCTCAGGCTCCTGCACCCGTTCATGCCCTTCATCACCGAGGAGCTTTGGCAGCGCTTGCCCGGCGTCGGCGCGGACTCGCTGCACCCGGCCTACCGCGGCGCGGACGTGACGCCGACGGTCATGCTCGCCGAGTACCCCCGGCCGGACGAGGCTCTGATAGACGAGCAGGCCGAGGCCGAAATGCAGGCGCACATCGAACTCATCTCGCGCGTGCGCAACATCCGCACCGAGGTGATGATTAAACCGAGTCAGAAGGTTGACCTGTTGCTGGAAACCGGCGACGGGCAGGTAATGGTTTCCGAGGTTAAGAAACAGGTGCAACGCCTCGCGGGTGTTGAGAACATTTGGGAGAAGGTCAGGGAGGAGTGGCCGCGCGCGGTCGCCGTCGCCGTGCTCTCCGGCGGTAGGACGGCGGGCGTGCCGCTCGAAGGTTTGATTGATTTCGCGCAGGAGCGCGCGCGCGTCGGGCGCGAGCAGGAGAAGCTGGAGCGGGAGCGGCAGAAGCTCGAAGGGCAGCTCGCGAACCCGCAGTTCGTCGAGCGCGCGCCCGCGGAAAAAGTCGAGGAGCTGCGGCAACGGCTCGCCGACGTGCGGCAACGAACCAACGCCCTAGGGCAGATGCTGGAGGCGCTCGGCGAATGAACTGGATGGACGAGGGGGCGCTGTTCTCGCAGATCGGCAGCTTCCTGCAAGAAGACTTGGGGCGCGGCGACATCACGACGCAGTCGGTCGTCAAGCGCAGCCAGAACGCGAAGGGGCGCTTCCTCGCGAAGGAGCCGATGGTCGTCGCCGGCCTCGAAGCCGCCGAGGCCGTCTTCTCGACGCTCGACTCGCAGCAGCAGCTCGAAGCCTTCGTCTCGGACGGCGACGAGGTCGAGGCCGGCAAGGTCATCGCCCGCACCACCGGCTTCGCCGACGTGCTCCTCGGCGGCGAGCGCGTCGCGCTCAACCTGCTGCAAAGGCTTTCGGGCATCGCGACCCTGACGCGGCAGTTCGTCAACGCCGTCGAGGGCACGCAGGCGCAGATCGTGGACACGCGCAAGACGACGCCGGGGCTGCGGATGCTGGAGAAGTACGCGGTGATGGCCGGCGGCGGCCGCAACCACCGCTACGGCCTCGACGACGGCGTGCTCATCAAGGACAACCACATCGCGCTCGCGGGCGGCATCGGCACGGCGGTCGAGCGCGCGCGCAAGTCGGTCGGGCATCTGCACAAGGTCGAGGTCGAGGTGACGACCGAGGCCGAGCTGCGCGAGGCGATCCGCGCCGGCGCCGACATCCTGCTGTTAGACAACCGCACGCCCGACGAGACGCGCCGCCTCGTCGAGCTGGCGCGCTCGCTCGCGCCGCAGGCGCTGCTCGAATCTTCGGGCGGCATCACTCTGGAAAACGCCCGCGCCTACGCCGAGGCCGGCGTGGACTTAATCAGCGTCGGCGCGCTCACGCACTCGGCGCGCGCCGTTGACATCAGCTTCAAGATTCAGTCGGCGTGAGCGGGAACAAACCGCCCCGCGCGGCGTGTAGAGGTAAAGGCCGTGGGGAGGGGTTGTCATTTATCGGTCGTCGGGCGCCGGTAAAGTTAAACCGCCGGGTGACGGCCGGCGGTTGATAGCTGATAGCTGCTTTTACGATTCACGGTTCACGGCTCCGGGAGGTTCGAGATGCAGTCAAGGTCGGTTCGACGTTTGGGCGCGGTGCTGGTCGCGCTCGTGCTGGCGGGGTTGAGTCTGGCCGAGGTGCGTTCGCAGCAGCGGCGGCGGCCATCGCGCCGCGCGACGAGCCCCGTGCGCCCCGCGCCGACGCCGACGCCCGACGCCTCCGAGCCGGCGCTCGTCAGCACGGCCGACGAGGGGCAGGAAGGGGCGACGCGACGCGCCGCGCCCGGGCGCACGCGCCGCCCCGCCCCGGCCGAGACGCCGGCCGAGGACGACCCGCTGCAAGGCACCGTCGAGCGCCTCTCGAATCAGGTCGAGCGGCTCTCGAACGAGTTGACCTCGATCAAGTCCGACCAGCGCGCGCTCTTCGACCTCGAACGCCTGACGCGCGCCGAGCAGCGCGCCGAGACCCTGCGCGCGCAACTGCGCGACGTGACCGACAAGGAGTTCGCCTATCAGGAGCGGCTCGCGCAGATCGAGGACGAGTTGGAGCCCGGCGCCCTCTCGCGCCGCTCGGCCGTCATCGGCACGACCAACCCCGGCTCCGTCCGCGACTCGCTCCAGCGCAGCCTTGAGCGCGAGCGCGAGCGCGTGCGCCGCCAGCTCGAAATGCTCACCAACAGCCGCTCGCGGCTCGAAGTGGCGGTCGCCACCGCCGAGACCGAGGTCGAGCGCCTGCGCCAGCGCGTCGAAGGCAACGACCAACTGCAAGCCACCACCGGCGCGACGCCCGAGGCCACCACCACCACCGCCCCCACGCCCGAGCCGACGCCCACCCCGGCCGAGCCGCCGGAGTAAAGACAAGTAGTCAGTAGTCAGTAGTCAGTAGTCAGTAGCGCTTCCGCGCCGCGACGGCTGACACAGACACCCTGACAGTTCGATGGCGAATGTCTTTCTACTGACTACTGACTACTGACTACTGACTACTTCTTCTTATGCTTTCCCAGCTTGAGTTGTACCGCATGATCGAGGAGGCCGCGGAGCGCGGCGAGCGCGTGGCGGTCGCCACGGTGGCGCACACGCGCGGCTCGACGCCGCAGCGGCGCGGCGCGAAGATGCTCTTCTTCGAGCGAGGCGCGACGGCGGGCACGGTCGGCGGCGGCTGCGTCGAGGCCGAGGTCTGGGCCGAGGCCCGCGAGGCCCTACGCACGGGCCGCCCCGCCCTCCACCGCTTCAGCCTCACCGCCGACGAGGCCAGCGAAGAGGGCATGGTCTGCGGCGGCACGATGGAAATCTTCATCGACGTGTGGGACGCCGGGAAGCCGCGGGTCGTGGATCGTGAATCGTAAGAGCTTGTCGCCCGCCGCCGTTGAGGTTTACTATTCAGGCTCGGCCGCCGCGCGACTTCCATTCACGATTGACGATTGACGATTCACGGCTTCGGGAGGTGTTATGCCGACATCTTTCATGGAGAATTACAAGGCGAAGCACCGGCACCCGCTGAACCGCCTGACGCACGCCATCGGCATCCCGATGATCGTCGTCAGCCTGCCGCTCTTCTTCTTCGACTGGCGCTGGGCGTTGGCGCTCTTCGTCGTCGGGTGGGCCTTCCAGTTCCTCGGCCACGCCATCGAGGGCAACAGCCCGGCCTTCTTCCGCAACCCCGTCTACCTCATCGTCGGCCCCCTGTGGCTCGCGCGCCGCGCGCTCGCCGCCGTCGGGCTGGCGCGCATGCCCAAGTAGACCTTGCCCGAGCCCGACCCCGAACCGCTTGAGGGCGCGTCGAGCGTCGCGCGCGCGGTGGCGCGCGTGCTGCGCGGCGGGCGCCTCGCCGCGCTCGCCACCGTCGTCGAAGCGCCGGGGGCCGAGGCGCGCGTCGGCGCGAAGCTGCTCGTCGAGGACTCGGGGCGGCGGGCGGGGACGACCGGCGACGAGGGCTTCGACGAAGACATCTTCGCGCGCGCCTCCGCCTTCCTCGCCTCGCGCGCCGAGGCGCGCACCGACGCGGCCTCCGACTTCGCCCCCTCGCGCGAGGCTTGGCGCGGCGCGCGCGTGCTCTTCGAGCGGATCGAGCCGGAGCCGCGCGTGGTGGTCTGCGGCGCGGGCCACGTCGGCGCGGCGCTGGCGCGGCTCGCCGGCGCGCTCGGCTACCGCGTCACGCTCATCGACGACCGCGCCGACTTCGTCGCCCGCGCCCGCTTCCCCGGGGGGGCGATTGAGTTGGTCTCGGCCGCGAACTGGACAGACCCGGTGCGCGAGGCCGTCGGCGCGGGGCGGGGCGTCTCGGTGGCCGTCGTGACGCGCGGCCACAACGAGGACGAGGAGTGCCTGAGGGCCGCCCTCGACGCGCGCCCCGACTACGTCGGCATGATCGGCAGCCGCCGGCGCACCAACATCGTGCTGGCGCGCCTGCGCGAGGCCGGCTGCCCCGAAGAACTCCTCCGCGAGGTGCGCGCCCCCGTCGGCCTCGACATCGGCGCGGTCACCCCGGAAGAGGTCGCCCTCGCCATCCTCGCCGAGATGGTCGCGCACCGCCGCGGCGGCACCGGCCGCCCCCTCTCCGCGTGGCGGCGCGAGTGAAAGAAGGCGGCGGGTTAAAGAACGGAAGGCCGTGACGGCTGCGGGTTGCGGGGCGGAGAGCGCGCGGCGGCTTGCCGCGCGCCGGTCGTCTCTAACCCGCGGCGGGGATTTCTTCCGCGGCGGCCCGCTCCTGTGGCTGCGGGCGGCGCTTGCCGCGGTGGCGGCCGTGGAGGAATTGGACGGGGCCGATGAGCCAGTAGGTCATGCCGGCGAGGGCGGAACTGAGGCGCGTGCCGGTGAGGGCGAGGGCGGTCGAGAGCAGGCCGACGAGGGCCATCAGGGCGTGCTCCTGAATGTGGGTGCGCGTGTCGTAGGTCTCAAGCTCGTTGAGTTCGAGCGCGGCGCGGCGGCGGTAGGCGTGCCAGTGGAGCAGGGCGAAGATGGCGAAGACGGCGACGAAGCCGACGCCGTAGACGGCGAGCATCACGGGCATCTGCCCGGCGCGCACCATCGGCACCTCGCGGCCGCCCACCTCGGCCGTCGTGCCGAAGCCGAACAGCCCGTTGACGAGCAGCGTCCAGACGAATTTCAGCGGGTAGACGTAGAAAAGGATGACGAAGAGCAGGCAGCCCGTCATCCAGACGGTGAAGTTGTCGTCGAGGGCGTAGCGCCGGAAGAACTTGTACTGGACGAACCAGACGTGGAAGAGCATCGCGAAGGTGACGGCGAAGGCGAGGAAGCCGCGCATCGTCTGAAGCAACTGGTCGAAGGTGCGCGGCACTTCGAGCGAGACGACGAGCAGCGTGATGGCGAAGGCGATGACGCCGTCCGAGAGCGCCTCGATGCGCGAGACGTTGTCGAGTCCCCGCAGCCGGAACCCGTCCTGCACCGCCCGCTCCCTCTTCATCAGGCGCTCGCTGAACATCGGTGCTCCTTGCGGTCTGAAAGTGACCGCGGCATTGTAGCGTCGGCGGCCGCCGGGCGTCGGCGGCGAACCCGCCCCGCGGGCGCGAGCGGGCGGCCCCCGGCGGCCCGCGCATTATTGATTTTTCGGCAACCTCTGGCAAGCGAATATGGCGACGGCCGAGACAGCGCGGCGCGGGGCTGAGCCGGGCCGCGGGGGCGGGATGTTCCGCGCGCTGGCGGGGCGCGAGTACCGCCTGTTCTGGGCGGGCGCCTTCCTGTCGAACGCGGGGACGTGGATGCAGACGGTGGCGCAGAGCTGGCTCGTGCTGGAGCTGACCGACTCGGCGCTGTGGCTCGGCTTCGACAACTTCATGGCGACCTTCCCGGGCCTCGTGCTGACGCTGCCGGGGGGTGTCTTCGCAGACCTCTTCGACCGCCGCCGCCTGCTGCTGCTGACGCAGGTCGGGGCCGGGCTGTCGGCCCTCGCGCTGGCGGCGCTCGTCGCGGCCGGGGCCGTCAACATCTGGGCGGTGCTGGCGCTGACCTTCTGGACGGGCTGCTGCTACGCCGTCTCCGGCCCGGCCTACCTCGCCATGACGGCCGACCTCGTCGAGCGGCGCGACCTGCCCAACGCGGTCGCGCTCTTCACCACGCAGTTCCAACTCTCGCGCGTCGTCGGCCCCCTGCTCGCCGCGCTCACGATCCGCCACTTCGGCCTCGCCGGCTGCTTCTTCGCCAACGCGCTCTCCTACGTCGCCGTCGTCGCCGGCCTCGCGCTCATGCGCCCTTTGAAAAGCGGGGGGCGCGCCGGGGAGGAGGCAAACGATCCGGGGGAAGGGGCGGACGGTTCGGAGGCCGGGGCGACGGCGGCCGAGCCGGAAGGCGCGGCCGCGGGCGGGGAGGGCGCGGGCGCGCGGCGCGACTGGCGCGGCGCGTGGCGCGACCTGCTCGAAGGGGTGGCCTACGTGCGGACGAGGCCCCGCGTGTGGCTCGTGCTGATCTGCTCGGTGGTGTTGAGCCTGCTCGGCACCTCCTACCTCGTGCTGCTGCCGGTGGTGTCGCGCGACCGCTTCGGGTGGGGCGAGTCGGGGCTGTCGCTGATGATGGGGGTGGCGGGCGCGGGCGCGCTGTGCGGGGCGCTGCTCGTCGCGCACCTCGGCGACATCAACCGCAAAGGCCGCTTCGTGCTCGGCGCGTCGCTCGGCACGGGCCTCTTCGTCGTCGGCTTCGGGCTGGCGGGGTGGCCGGCGCTGGCGCTGGCTCTGCTGTTCGTCGTCGGCTGCCTGCGGGTCTGCTTCTACGCGGTCGGCAGCACGCTGCTGCAACAGCTCGTCAGCGACCGGATGCGCGGGCGCGTGATGAGCATGTGGATTCTGACCTTCGTCGGCACGATGCCCTTCGGCAGCCTGCTCGCGGGCGCGGCCGCCGTGGCCTACGGCGAGCGGCCGACGCTGGCCGCCTGCGGCCTCGTCGTCGCCCTCTTCGTCCTCTGGGTGGCCCTGCGCCGCCCGCAACTGCGCGAAGCGTGAGGCAGGCGCGCGGGGCGCCGGGTTGCGGGCGGCGCAGTTTGTCTTAACCCCCAACCCGGCACCCGGCGCCCGTTCTTAATTGTCGAAGACCCTTTCAAGCGGCGTGCGGCCGTGCTCGTTGAAGTGCGGCATGAGTTGGGCGTGCGCGGCGGCGAGTCGCGCGGGCGTCGCGCCGGCGGGCAGCGTCGCGGGCGCGGGGGCAACCCTTTCGTCGTCGCGGAGGTTCAGAACGAGAGGGGGCGCGCGGCGGCGGTGGAGACGCAGGAAGGGGACGACGTGGAACCACTGGACGTAGCCGAAGACGAGGCAGATCGCCCAGAGCTGCGAGCGGTAGACGAGGCCGAAGTCGAGCCGATCCAGCGTGGCCGCGGCGAGCAGGCCCAGCGGGAACGAGATGATGAGGGCGACGTAGTCAGCGAAGCCGGCGAGCGCGTGGAAGTCTAACTCGCCGTCGTAATTGATCGGGGCCATCGCGTAACAGAACAGCAGAAACGCGCACGCGAGCGCCCACGGCCGGCGCAGGCCGGACTCGAAATAATTCCTCATCGCTCCCCTCCCGTGCGAAGTTATGCCGCGCCGGGCGGTCTCGTCCGCGCCCCCGCGGGCGCGACGCGCCCCACGTCGTTCGTCGCGGGTCGCGCGCGGCGCGCGGGGGGAGTCGCCCCCCCGTGGCTTGGCCGTTGACGCGGGTTTGGACACCGGCCGCGCGCCCTTTGTTCCCCGCAAGAAACGCGGGGCGCGGCGTTCTAAGGGCGTGCGGGTCGGCCCGGCGGCCCGCGCCCGGTAGGCGAGAAGAACGGTGTGAGGAGTCGTGAGATGAGAAACGTGAGAGATTTGGTGTTCGTCGTGTGCGGGCTGGTGCTTCTGGCGTTTTTGACGGCGACGGCCAACGCGCAGGGCGTCATCGTGCCCGGCCCGTGCCGCCGCTGCCCCGTCCCGCCGCGCCCGGTCGTGATGCCGCGCGCGCTCCCCGTCAAGTCGGTCAAGGTCGAGACGAAGATCGCCGGGCAGGTGGCGACCACGCACGTCGAGCAGGTCTTCCGCAACGACACCGACGCCACGCTCGAAGGCACCTACTTCTTCCCCATCCCCGAGACGGCCTCGATCTCGGAGTTCGCCATCTGGGAGGGCGACCGCCGGCTCGTCGGCGAGGTGCGCTCGCGCGAGGAGGCGCGCCGCATCTACGACGAGATCGTCCGCCGCCAGCGCGACCCCGGCCTGCTCGAATACGCCGGCCGCGACCTCTTCCAAGCCAGCATCTTCCCCATCCCCCCGCGCTCGGACAAGAAACTCGAACTCGCCTACACGCAGGTCTTGAAGGCCGAGGCCGGCACGGTCGGCTACCGCTACCCGCTCGGCACGGGCCGCAACGTCGCGCCGATCGTCGGCACGGTCTCGGGCCGCGTCGAGGTCGAGGCGCGCGAGCCCGTCCGCAACCTCTACTCGCCGAGCCACGAGATCGAGACCTCGCGCCGGGGCGAGCGCCGCGCGTCGGTCTCCTTCGAGTCGAAGCCGGGGCGCGAGCCGCAGGACTTCCAACTCTTCTACACGCTCTCGGAAGCCGACTTCGGCATGACGCTCCTGACGCACCGCGAGCCGGGGCGGCAGGGCTACTTCCTCCTGACCATCTCGCCGAAGGACGCCGTCTCCGAGCAGGAGTACGCGGCCAAAGACATCGTCTTCGTGCTCGACACCTCCGGCTCGATGGCGCAGGCCGGGAAGATGGAGAAGGCGCGCGCCGCGCTCCTCTTCGGCGTGCGCTCCCTGCGCGACGGCGACCGCTTCAACGTCATCAACTTCGCGGGCGAGGAGCATTTGATGGCGTCGGGCCTGATTCACGCCGACGCCGCGGGGCGCGCGCGCGGCGAGGCTTTCGTCGAGCAGCTCCGGCCCGTCGGCGGCACCAACATCAACGACTCTCTGCTGGCCGCCCTCCGGCAGTTCGACCAGAGCGACCGGCCGCGCCTCCTCGTCTTCCTCACCGACGGGCTGCCCACGGTCGGCGAGACCAACGTCGAGCGCATCATCGACAACGCGCGCCGCTCGAAGGTCGCGGGCGTGCGCCTCTTCACCTTCGGCGTCGGCTACGACGTGAACACGGCCCTGTTGGACAAGCTCGCGGCCGACAACGGCGGCGTCGCCGAGTACGTCGAGCCGCGCGAAGACCTCGAAGTCAAAGTCTCGAACTTCTTCACGAAGATCAACCACCCCGTGCTCACCGACCTCGCGCTCGACATGGGCGGCGTCGAGGCCGACCTCGTCTACCCGCGCGAGATGCCCGACATCTTCCGCGGCGGGCAGGTGACGCTCGTCGGCCGCTACCGCAACGCCGGCGACCTGCGCGGCATCAACCTGCGGCTGACGGGCCGCACGGGCGGGCGCGAGCGCGCGTTCGTCTACGAGAGTCTGGGCTTCCCTCTCGAAGAGAGGCGCAACGAGTTTCTGCCGCGGCTGTGGGCGACGCGGCGCGTCGGCTGGCTGATGGAGCAGGTGAGGTCGAACGGCGAGGCGAAGGAACTCGTTGACGAGATCACAGACCTCGGCACGCGTTACGGCATCGTCACGCCCTACACCTCCTACCTCGCGCTCGAAGACGGCGCGGCGGCCGACGAGCGCGTGACCGTCACGCAGGGCGGGGGGCGCGACCGGCAGCCGCTCCGGCGCGTCCGCCCCGAAGCGCGCGCGGGGGGCAACGCCGGGGCCGGCGGCGTCACGATGAGCGCGCCCGCGCCGCGCGAGGCCGCGAAGGCGACGACCGGCGAGATGGCCGTGAGGGAGAGCCGCCGCGCGCGCGCGCAGCAGGACGCCGTCCGCGCCGACGACGCCGACGAGTCCGAGAACGCCGGGGCGAGCCGCGCGGCCGTGCGCAAGGTCGGCGCCAAGACCTTCTACCTGCGCGAAGGCGTCTGGACGGACGCGGAGTTCAAGCCGGAGGCGCGCCTGCCCGAGACGGCGCTCGCCTTCGGCAGCGACGAATACTTCGCCCTCGCCCGCCGCGAGCCGGAGCTGGCCCGCTTCCTCGCCCTCGGCGAGCGCGTCGTGGTCGTCTTTAAAGGCCGCGTCTACCGCGTCAACGCGGCCCGGCCGTAAGGGCGTTGCGGGTTGCGGATTGGAAAGCAAGTTGTCTTTCAACCCGCAACCCGCGACCGGCAACCGGCAACGCACCGCTTGTCTCTCCGGCGACGATTCATGTACAAAGGTTAGTGCGGTGGCGTACAAGGGAAAGAATTTCTGAAGGCCGGAGAGTTGATTCGCCCATGAGATCGAGGAAGTGGAGTCTTCAGCGGGCCGCGCTCGCCCTGTGCGCGGCCCTCTTGTCGTCGGGCGCGGCCCTCGCGCAGGACGGCGCGGGCTGGGTCTCGGAGCGGCGCGGGCTGGCGGGGAAGGACTTGAACGCCGTCTACTTTTCCGACTCGAAGCGCGGCTGGGTGGGCGGCGACGCCGGACTCGTCCTCCGCACCGAGGACGGCGGCCGCACGTGGTCGCGCCAGCAGGTCGAGACGGACGACGGCGTCAGCGACCTCTTCTTCCGCGACAAGGAGGACGGTTACCTGCTCGCCGGCAACCAGATTTTCCTGACCGAGGACGGCGGCCAGACGTGGCGGCTGGCGGCGCGCTTCCTGCCCCCGACCTTCGCCGGTGCCACGCCCGACCTCTACAGCGTGCGCTTCACCAGCAAAAAGCGGGGCTGGGTGGTCGGCTCTTTGAGCCGCGGCGACAGCGTCGTGGACAGCCTCGTGCTCCAGACGACGGACGGCGGCGCGAGCTGGAACCGCCAGCGCGTGCCCGTGCGCGACGAGCTGATTCACCTCGACTTCGACGGCGACAAGCGCGGCTGGATCGTCGGCACGCAGGGCCGCGTGCTCCACACGCGCGACGGCGGCGAGACGTGGACGCTGCAACGCTCGGGCACGGCCGCCACGCTCTACCACGTGGACTTCCGCGGCGACGACCGCGGCTGGGCCGTCGGCGAGCGCGGCACCATCCTCCGCACCGTGGACGGCGGCGAGACGTGGGCGGCCGCGAAGTCGCCGGCCCGCACCACGCTTCTGAGCGTCAAGTTCGTGAGCGACGACGAGGGCTGGGCCGTGGGCCGCGGCGGCGTCATCCTCCGCACCGAGGATGGCGGCCAGACGTGGATGCAGCAGGAGAGCAAGACCCGCCAACACCTCTACGCCCTCTTCTTCGATAAGAAAACGGGCTGGGCCGTCGGCGGCGACGGGCTGGTCTTCCGCTACGACAGGTGAAAAAGCCCTGAATCGTGAATCGAAAAAGAGGTGTTGAGAGCCGCCGCGGCCCGAATGGTTCAGGCCGCGGCGGCTCTTAAAGTTTTCCACGATTCACGGCTTTTTTCCGATTCGCGGCCTTTTACTTCTCCTGAGCAACGCGGGCGCGCGTCGGCGGCATCCGAAGATCAGCATAGCGTTACCTGACGGGCCGCGCGTGGGGATGCGGCCCGGAGGTAAGTGGATGGTTCTCCTGTGGTTACCGCCCGGCGTGGGACGACGCGCCGGGCGGCTTTTTTTTTGATGAATGCAGAGTGCGGAGTGCGGCATAAAGGCAAATTGCTTTTAATCCTGAATTCCGCACTCTGCATTCTGCATTTGAATTATCTCGGTGATGCCGGCGAGGTGGTGGTCGTCGTGCTCGGCGACGAAGAGGGCGAGGTCGATGACGCGCATCGGCTGCCGGAGGCGGGGGTGGAGGGCCGCGCGCGCCGCGCTCTCCTCGTCCATTCCTTCGAGGCGGCGGACGAAGCCGGCGCGGGCCTCGCGGAAGGCGGCGAGGAGGTCTGCGAGGCGCGCGGAGTTGTGTCCGGCCTCGTGGGTCTTGCGGTTGCTCATGTCGGCCGGGCGCAGCTCGGGCAGCCCGCGGTCGTAGTCTTCGAGCCGCCCCTCGTGCAGCTCGTCCAAGTCCAGAAGGTGGCCGACCTGCTCCTGTATCGACCACGCGCCGCCCGCCCTCCGCGTGAGCGCGCCCGGCGAGAGGCCGCGCACCAACTCTTCGAGCCGCGCCGGCGTCCCGCGCAGGCGCTCCAGCACGCAGGGGAAGACGCCCACCGGCAGGTTAAACTCGAACCGCCGCTCGACCCACTTCGTCCTTTCCATCGGCCGACCTCCCGCCCAAAATCAAAGCCGGGGCGCGCCCCGACGGCGGCCCCGGCTTGCCCGGCCTCGGGGCCGCGAAATTTAACCGACCTTCTTGATGCTGCTCACCAGACCCACGTAGTCGGCCTCGTATTTCTTGAAGTTCTCGGGCGAGGCGAAGGTGAGCACGATGACCGGCTTCTTCGCCATCAGCAGGTCGACGCTGAAGGCCATGTTCTCGCCGTTGACCGTGCCCGAGCCGGAAAAGCTCGCGTGAGGCATGCCGTTGTGCGTGCCCTGCTTGTTGCTGTCGTCGTCGAGCTTCGGGTCTTTGACGACCTTCTCCAACTCATCCCCGAGCGCGTCCACGGCCGCGTCGAAGGTGTCGCCCTCGGGAACCCAGAAGACGATGCCGATGCCGCCGCCGGGCGGCGAGACGGTCAACTGCTCGCCCTCGACTTCGGACTTCCAGCCGTCGGGGGCCGTGAACTGGATGCCGCCTTCCTCGTGCGTGAAAGTCTCGCCGGCCGGGGCGGCCGCGTGACTCGTGGCCGCGCCGCCCGCGCGCGCGGCGGCCGCCGAGACGGACATCAGGAGACACAGGGTCAGACTCAAAATTTTCAAGGGGAATCCTCCGGTGGTGGGTAAAGGGTTTCGGGTCGGAAAGAGCTTCGCCGCCGAAAGAGGCTTCGACGGCGGGCGGGTCTGTTTCGGCCCGCGCCCTCCGGTCGGGCCTGCGACGGCCGAATGATATGTTAAAAGCCGGGAATCGTAAATCGGAAAGAGAGCCGTCGGCCGTCAGTCATCGGTTTTTTGCCTTCGACTGACGACCGATGACTGACGGCCGATAACTTCTCTTCACGATTTACGGCTCTCACTTCTTCTCCGGGTCGAGGACGGCGCGGGCGACGGCGAGCGTGGCGACGGCGCGGGGGCTTTCGCCCTCGAAGTTGCGCGTGAGGGCGACGGCGCGGTTGAGGTCTTCGCGCGCGAGCGTCGCGAAGATGCCGGACAGATCGAAGCTCGGCGCGCCGTTGGCCGAGGCCATGACCATATTCTTCGTCTCCAGACGGACGTTCAGGCGGCCGTCCTCGCCCGTGTAGCCGGCGGCCGCGTTCGAGGCTTTGACGGCGTCGAGCGTGACCTCCCACGCGCGGGCGCGGTCGAGTTCGACGAGCTGCGTCGCGATGGCGACGAGCGCGCTGGCCCGCTCGGGCGAGGCCGGGTCGATCCGCTCCCTCGCCTCCGCGAGCGCCTCTTCGAGCAGTTCGAGCGCGCGCGCCGTCTCCGTCTTGGAGAGCAGCTTGGCGGCCTCGGTCAGCGCCCACGCCCGCTGGATGGGCGTGAGCGAGCCGCCGCGCGCCAGCCGCAGCGCCTCGGCCGCGTCCTTCTCGCGCAGCGCCTCCTGCGTCGCCTCGAAATCGATGTAGGCGCGCAGACGTTTACGCAGGTCGGCGTCTTCGATCTTGTTCAGAAACTCTTCGACGCGCGGGTCTTTCTTCTGCCGCGCGGAGAAGACGGCGTCAACGTAGACGGCGTCGCGCTCGGCCTGCGTCCGCGCGCGGTCGAGGCGCGAGAGGGCTTCGCCGACGCGGTCGCGGTTCGGGTCTTCGGGGACGAGCCCGCGCGTCAGGGCGTTGTTCGGCCCGCCGCGCATGCGCTCGGGCGTGTCCTGCGCGAGCACGGCCTGACGCGCCCGCAGCGCCGCCGACTTGTCGGGCGCGTGGCGGTCGAAGAGCGTGAGCAGCCGCGAGATGGCCATGTACCAGCCGGTGCGGCCCGATGAGGTGCGATCCTGATCGGGCGGCGGGACGGGCCGGAGCAGGATGGCCGAGGCCGCGTTGAAGTAGGCGGCGACGAGCGGCCGCGGCAGGTCGTTCGGGGCGGGGAAGTTGCGCGACCACTGCGTCGAGTTCGAGCCGCCGCTCGGGCTGAAGGTGACGTAGAGCGCGGGCGTGAAGAGGTAGGAGGAGAGCAGCGAGGCGGTGTTGGCGTCCGAGGCGGGGTCGAGGGCGGCGCGCACGAGCAGCGCGCCGTATCGCTCGTCGGCCGCCTTGGCGTCCTTCGGCCGCAGGCGCGCGAGAAATTCGAGGGCGGGCGCGCTGGCGGACGCGAGGGCCGGGTCGGCGAACTGGATGGCCCCCTGCACGTCGCCGTCTTCGAGCAACTGGACGGCGAGGCGCAGGCGCTTGGCGACGGCCGGCGGCGCCTCAATGGGGTCGTTGTTGCGGGCCGGGCCGGGGCCGTTCGTGTCGCGGTCGTTGTCGCCGCCGGGCACCTCCGGCGCGGGGCTCTCGGTCGCGTCGGCCTTCTCCTTGCCGGCCGCGTCCATGCGCGCGAGGAACTCTTCGCCGAGGGCGCGGTCGCGGCGCGCGGCGAGGCGGAGGACTTCGGTGCGCAGGCTCGGCGGCAACTGGGTGGAGAAGCTGCCGCGCTCCCGCTGCTGCCGCCGCCGCTCCTCGGCGACGCGGCGGTCGGCGTCGGCGTCGGCCGCCTCGGCCTCGGCCCACGCGCGGCGGAACAGCTCCCGCGCCCTTTCGCGTTCGACCCCCCACAGCGCGTCGGCCGCGCGCGCCTGCACGCGCGAGCGCAGGACGGGTTCGCGGAAGGCGCGCGCTTCGTCGGCCAGCGCGTTGACGAGCGAGATGGCGGTCGCGCGCCGCACCTCCTCCATCGGGTCGGCCTCGGCCGCGCCCGGCTTCTTCGCCGAAGCCTTCGTCTGCTTGGCCGGCTGCTGCGGCTGCGCGCCGGCGGGCGGCGTCGTCGTCAACAGGCAGAGCGCGCACAGGGCGGGCGTAAACAGGCGCGGGCGTCGCATCGTCTCTCTCCTTCGGAGGGGCCGGCGGGGTAAGGCGGGCGAAGGCCCGGCCGGCTGTGGCTGACTCTCCTCTTTATCTTGCCCGCACGCCCCGCGGTAGTTCCAGCTTTTGAGCCGCGAATCCTCGCGCGCTCTGTACCGTCTCACTTGCCGGGTGGGCGCGGGCGACCGGGCAGGGCGCGGCCCGGACTCAGACCGAGATGTGGCGTAAACGCGCGGCGGGGCGGGCGGGTTCCAAAAACTACGAGGCTCGGGCCGGGGGCGAGCGCCTTGCGAAGCATTAGGGCCGTCGAGCCGCCTCCCCCGCGGGGAATGGCTCGACGGCCCTGACCACTCTTAACGAGTCTCCGGCCCCCGGCCCCGAGCCTCACTGTTAAAGGGCGACGACCTCGATGTCGGGGTCAACCTCCTGCTGGATCATGCCCTCGATGGCCATCAGCGTGCCGCTCAGCGAGCTGGGGCAACTGCCGCACGCGCCCTGATAGCGGATAGCCAGCTTGTTGTCCGTGAGCGAGAGCACTTCGAGCCAGCCGCCGTCGCCGGCCAGCGCGGGCCGGATGCGCTCGTCGAGAATCTCGTTGATGCGGAGCAGCCGCGGGTCGTCGCTCATCAACGCGCCGAGAGCGCCCCCGACCCCGGCCGCCGCAGCGGCCGCGGCGCCGTTCGACGTGGCGGCCTCGGCCGCGCGGATCGGCACGGCGAGGCGCGGCAGAAGGTCGTCCCAGTCGGCCTCGTCCTGTTTCTCGACCGTGATCATCTTGTCCATGTAGAAGACCGAGGCCACCTCGCCCACGTCGAACAGGGCGCGGCCGAGCGGGTCGTCGGCGGCCTCGGCGGCGCTGTGGAACGAGCGCGTCGTGCCGTTGGTGACCGGCTCTTTGAGGATGAACTTGACGGCGTTCGGGTTCGGCGTCTCTTCGATGTTGGCAATCTTCGGCATCAGTCGTCTCCTGCGCGCGCTGCCTTTGTGTGGAATCTCACGCGAACCGGCAGCCCTCGAAAAACTAAGTTCGAATCAAGCTTTGATGCATTATACCTGCCGCCGGCGGCCCGCGCAGGCTCCCGAGGCGGACGAAGCGCCGACGCCGGCCCCGGCGGGCCTGCGGGCCGGAAATTTACGCCCCGAAAGCCGGTTTTTCGGGCGCCGGTCTTACGGCCTAAACCACACAACGGCACGGCTTACGCCGGGTGCGGCGCGCGCGCGGGGAATGGTACCAAGAAAATTTCATTTTTAGTGAAATTTAAATTGTCAAAATCAGAAACTAGGCGTATATTCAAAGCCCTCGCTTGTCCCCCTTTCGCAGGTGAGACAAGTTGAGACGAGAGGCAGACGATAGCGAGGGTCGTCTGCCTCTTGCTATATTCAGTAGTCAGTTATCAGCAGTCAGTTATCAGCCGGCTCCGCCCAGTGGAAGTGACGCCTTTACATCACCCACTGAAACTGGTAACTGATGACTGACGACTGACTACTTTTATTTTATGAAGATCGGCATCACCGTCTACCCGACTTACGGCGGCAGCGGCATCGTCGGCTCCGAGCTGGGCAAGGAGCTGGCCGAGCGCGGCCACACCGTCCACTTCATCTCCTCTTCGTTGCCGACGCGGCTCACGCAGTTGAACGAGCGCGTCCGCTTCCACGAGGTCGAGATGATGTCCTACCCGCTCTTCGAGCACCAGCCCTACACGCTGGCGCTGGCGACGAAGATGGCCGACGTGGCGGCGGCCGAGAACCTCGACCTGCTCCACGTCCACTACGCCATCCCGCACTCGATCAGCGCCATCCTCGCGCGCGAGTCGCTCAGGCCCGAGCGCGCCCTGCCTGTCATCACGACGCTGCACGGCACGGACATCACGCTCGTCGGGGCCGACCGCTCCTACCTCCCGATCACGCGCTACGGCATCGCGCAGTCGGACGGCGTCACGGCCGTCTCGCATTACCTCAAGCGCGCCACCGCCGAGGCGTTCGGCTTCGACCGCATCGCGGTCATCCCCAACTTCATCTGCGCCCACGACTACAGCCGCAAGCCCTCGCCCGAGCTGCGCCGCGAGCTTGCGCCCGCGGGCGAGCCGCTGCTCGTCCACGTCTCGAACTTCCGCCCCGTCAAGCGGCCCGTTGACTGCGTGGAGATTCTGGCGCGCGTGAGGGCGAAGGGGGTCGCGGCGCGGCTCGTGATGGTGGGCGACGGCAGCGAGCGAGCGCGGGCCGAGCACCGCGCCCGCTGCCTCAACGTCGAGCGCCACTGCGCGTTCGTCGGCAAGCAGCCGCGCATCTCCGACTACCTCTCGGCCTCGGACGTGCTCCTGCTCCCCTCGGAGCAGGAGTCTTTCGGCCTCGCCGCGCTCGAAGCGATGGCGTGCGAGGTGCCGGTCGTGGCCTCGCGCGTGGGCGGACTGCCCGAGGTGGTTGACGACGGCGTGACCGGGTACCTCGCCGAGGCGGGCGACGTGGACGCGATGAGTGACGCCGCCGCGCGCCTGCTCTCGGACGAAGACGCGCGGCGCGAGATGGGCCGGCGCGCCCGTGAGGCCGCCGTCAGCCGCTACAGCACGGACCTCGTCATCCCGCAGTACATCGAATTCTATGAGCGCGTCATCGCCGAGACGAAAGGCCGCGCGGCCGCCCGAGCCAAATGAGTTCGGGGGGCCGGAACCCGGAACCCCGAACTCATTCGAGGAGAAGCCGCTCCGCTACATCATCCAGAACCTTGAGCGCGCCTACGGCGTGCCGGAGAACAAGTGGACGGACTGGGACGTGCTCGACATGCTCGTCGCCACCATCCTCTCGCAGGCGACGAGCGACGCGAACAGCGACCGCACCTTCGACGCCCTCAAGCGCCGCTTCCCGACGTGGGACTCAGTCCTGCGCGCCCGCCCGCACACGCTCGCCGACACGATCCGCCTCGGCGGGCTCGCCGACCAGAAGGCCGCCGTCATCCGCGACCTGCTCCGGCAGATTAAGGAGCGGCACGGCTCTTTCGACCTCTCTTTCCTGCGCGCGATGCCGACCGAAGAGGCCGCGCGCTACCTCTCGTCTTTCCGCGGCGTCGGCCCCAAGACCGCGGCCTGCACGCTCCTGTTCGCCTGCGGCAAGGAGATCTTCCCGCTCGACACGCACATCTTCCGCATCCTGCGCCGCGTCGGCCTCGTCCCCGAGAGGTGCTCGGACGCGCGCGCCCACGAGCTGATGACCCGCGCCGTCCCCGCCGGCAAGTTCTACCCCTTCCACGTCAACCTCATCCGCCACGGCCGCCAGCTCTGCCGCCCCCGCGACCCCCTCTGCCACCGCTGCCCCATCGTCGAATACTGCGACTACGGCCGCGAGGTCATCTGACGCGGCGTCGCGTACTTCGGCGAGGCGGCGCGCCGTCTCTACCCCGAAAGCGCCTCGCGCACGGCCGTGAGCACTTTCTGGTCGGGCGGGAACCTGAGCCAGCCCTTCTTAGCCACCAGCCGGTCGCCCACCCAGACGGTGAACTCGCCGCGGTCGCCGACCGTCACCTCCGGCTCGACCCCCAACTCGCGCTTGAGCAGCGCCGCCACACGGGCGGCCCTCGGGCGGTACGAGGCTCAAACCTCGCAGAAACGGATGCGCACTCGCTCCATCTTTCGTCCCTCCAGACTTCGTTGCGGATTTGCGTTTACAGCAGCAGCGTCTCGACCCGGTGGGCGTGCACCAGCCCCTCGCAGGGCGACCACGAGAAGACCGTGAAGCGGCCGTCCTGCGAGGCGACGAGGGCGGACGCGTCGGGCTGATCCTGCGCGAACTGCGCCGCCGAGAGGTGGCGCGTGCCGCCGAGCCGCAGGGGGTGCATGACCTCGGCCACGCCGCCCACGACCGGCTCGGTCACGATCACCTGCTCGACCTGCGCGGCCCCCTTCCGGCGCACGATCTTGGCGCCGAAGGCGAGCAGTTCGTACTCGTCCGTGATGAGCGTCGCCCCGTCGACGGCCGTCAGCCCCGCGGTCGCGTCCACGGCGTCCGTCAGCGCCTCCTGCCACGTCTGCTCCGCCCGCGCGCCCGCGTCCTGCCGCATCAGCTCGGCCAGCTCGGCGTAGGCGGGCGCGACCGCGTAGGTGACGGGCTGCACGATGGACTCGGCCCACGTCGCCGAGCCTTGCGGGACGACGAGGAGAGAGCCGCCGCGCCCGTGCGCGCGCATCGAGGCGGCCAGCTGCACGAGCACGTTGACCGAGTCGGCCCACGCGTCCGCCGAGCCGAAGCCGACCATCGGCGCGATCATCGCCGGGCAGTCGGGCAGGCTCGCGCCCTGCTCGTCCACCACCTTGATCTCGTCGCCCCTGAGGACGACGACGTTGACGAACTTACCCGTCTCCTGCCCGCGCCGGTACTTCACGACGAGCAGCCCCGGCTCGACCACCTCAAGGACGAAACAGAACTTCGGGATGGTGCGCGTCGTGCCCCAGACGTGCAGCCCGCCGGCCTCGCGCCAGACGCCGAGGTGGATGCCGGGGCGCTCGACGGCCGGGGCGAGGTGCGCGAGGGTCGCCGGCGTGAGCGGCAGCGGGCGCTCGAACCTGAGCGCCTGACCCGCCTGCTCGGGCGCGAGGAAGGCGAGCGAGATTTTCGGGGCGTAGCCCTCTTCGCGCCGGAGGCTGGCCCAGAAGGCGGCGTCAATGACGGCCTCGATGGCCCGGGCTTCGGGTTCGGTCGCCAGCGCGTGCGGCGCGTGGCGGCGCGCGGCCGCGAGGTGGCGCGCGAAGTAGGCTTCGGCCGTGGCGGCCGCCTCGCGCGCGGCCGGGTAGGCGGGGCTGGTGGCGGTTCGGACGGTGTGCGACATAGGCGAATCCGGCGGCCGGGCGCGGGGCCGGCGCGCTGAAGTTTTCGGGCGGCGAGGCCGGGCGGGATTATACCCGAATCAGGCCGCCTCGGCGTTGAGGCTCTCGACGGCGCGGTCGATCTGCTCGGGCAGGCCGAGGAGGACGAGCACGTCGTCCGGCTCGATGCGGAAGCCGGGGCCGGGGTTGATCTCCGTCCCCTCGTCGCGCACGACGGCGACGACGGTAACGCCCGTCCGCTTCCGCAGCTCCAGCTCGCCGATGGTGCGGCCGGCGGCGGCCGAGTCGTGTTCGACGACGAGGGTGTCGGTCGCGGCCCCGCCGAGCGCGTCGGCGATGTCGCGCACCTCGCCGAGCGAGAGCGACGGCGAGCGCAGCATCTGGTAGCCCTCGCCGCGCAGCTCGCTCACCTGCCGGTGGATGTGGTGGCGCGCGATGCCGTACTCGCGCAGCACGCGCGAGAAGATTTCGATGCTCGTCTCGAACTCCTCGGGGATCACGTCGTCGGCCCCGAGCGAGCGCAGGTCTTGCAGCTCGGACATGTAGCGCGTGCGGACGATGACGTGGATGCCCGGGTTCATCTGGCGCGCGAGCGAGACGGCGCGGCGCGACGCGGCCGGGTCGGAGATGGCGACGACGAGGACGCGCGACCGCTCGACGCCGACGTAGTGCAGCACCTCGCGGCGCGTGGCGTCGCCGTAGAGGATGCGCTCGCCGTCGGCCGAGGCCGTGCGCACGGCCTCGGCGTTCAGCTCCAGCACGAGGTAGGGGATGCGGACGCGGCGCAGCACGCGCGCGAGGTTCCGCCCGTTCAGCCCGTAGCCGATGATGATGACGTGGTCGCGCAGCTCCGTCTCGCCGGGGCGGAAGCCCTCGACGGTCGGCTCCAGCGCCGAGCCGGGCGAGAGCAGCGACTGCGCGGCGTAGCCGAGGCGCGGCGCGGCCTTGATGAGGAACGGCGTGGCGATCATCGAGATGATCGAGGCGGCGAGGAAGCGCTGGTAGTCGCCCGCCGGCAGCAGCCCCGTGCCGAGGCCCGCCTTCGCGAGGATGAAGGAGAACTCGCCGATCTGCGCCAGCCCCACGCCGGCCATCACCGAGACGCGCAGCGACTGGCCGAGCGCGCGCACGGCCACCGTCGCCACGACCGCCTTGCCGGCGACGAGCGCCACGACCCACGCGGCGACCGTCGGCAGGTCGGCCCAGAGCGCGCTCACCGAGAGCAGCATCCCGATGGAGATGAAGAAGACGCTGTTGAAAACGTCGCGGAACGGCAGGATGTCGGCGACGATCTGGTGGCTGTACTCCGACTCCGACAGAACCATCCCGGCGATGAAGGCCCCGAGCGCGAGCGAGAGGCCGAAGTGCGACGTGAGCCAAGAGGTGCCGAGGCACAGGAGCACGACCGAGATGATGAAGACCTCGGGGCTGCGCAGGGAGACGATGTGGCGCAGCAGGTAGGGCACGACCTTGCGCGAGGTGATGACGATGAAGGCGACGACGCCCGCGGCCGTGCCCAGCGTGAGCAGGACGCGCGCGGCCGGCACGCCCTCGCCGCCGCCGAGCAGCGGGACGAGCAGCATCATCGGCACGATGCTCAGGTCCTGAAAGAGCAGCACGCCGACGGCCGCGCGCCCGTGCGGCGCGTCCACCTCGGCGCGGTCCACGTAGCTCTTGAGCACGATGGCCGTCGAGGAGAGCGCGAAGAGGAAGCCGAAGAAGAGCGACTGGCCCGGCGCGCGCCCGAGCAGGTAGGCGAGGGCGGCGACGAGCGCGACCGTGAGCCCGACCTGCAACCCGCCGCCGACGAGCACCAGCCGCCTCATCTCGAGGATGCGGCGCAGCGAGAACTCCAGCCCGATGGTGAAGAGCAGGAGCACGACGCCGATCTCGGCGAGGAAGTCGATGGCCTCGGCCTCGCGGATCAGCCCCAGCCCGTAGGGGCCGATGAGCACGCCCGTGATCATGAAGCCGACGATGGTCGGCAGCCGCAGGCGGTTGAAGAGGAACGCGATGGGGACGGAGGCGAGCAGCAGGAGCAGCAGCTCTTCGAAGATGGGGAGACTGTGCGGCATTAGTCAGAGCCTGTCCGGGAAACCAGCCACGGGGGCGGGATGTTCGTGCGTCAGATCGGAATGGCGTCGAGTGTAGCATAGGCCGTTTCCGACGCGGAGGGCGCCGGGGGAGCGGGCGGCCCCGGCCTCACACCCTGACCTCGCCCTCCGTCCGGCCGAACTGAATCCGCGTGCCGACGGCGAGCGTGACGCTGCGGCCCGGCTCCACGTCCCTGACGCCGCCGCCGGCCGAGTTGACCACCCACTTCTCGGCCGACAGGTTCTTCAAGCCCCAGACCGAAGGGTTCGAGGGGTGGGCGGCCACGGCGGCGACGGGCGCGGAGAAGTCGTACAGCCTCCGGTCGTCGACGTGGTGCGGGAAGAGTCGCGTGTCGAAGTTGAGCATCACGACCGCGCGGCCGATGCGGATGCGCGGCGGGAGCCTCAGCTCCGTCGCGCACGACCAGCAGAGGCCCGCCCGGCCGCCGCGCGCCTTGAGCGCCTGCCCGTCGTAGAAGTTCTCGAGCGAGCAGTGCGGGCAGTAGAAGATGGCGTCGCGCAGCGCGACCATCGCGCCGCGCCACTCGCTCTCGCGGACGCGCCCGCCCGCCGGGTCGCGCAGGCCGTCGGTGAAGGCGCGCGTGAAGAGGTCGCGGAGTGTTTGCGGGTAGACGCGCCAGAAGGCGAGCGCGTTGTCGTGGACGCCGGGCACGGGCGCGTTCGAGTCGTCGCGCGGGTCGTAGATGAAGAGCGGCTCGGTGCCGTAGAGCTTCGTCATCGCCGGCAGGTCGAGGCACTTGATCTCGGTCTCGCGCCGGCCTTCGAGCGGGTGGGCCACCATCAGCATGTAGAAGATGAGGACGGAGAGCGAGAAGAGGTCGGTCTGCGTCGAGGGCACGGCCTCGCCACGGACGACCTCGGGGGCCATGAAGCGCGGCGTGCCCAGCACCCCGAGGACGCCCGCGCCGTCCACCGAGACGTTGTCGTTGTCGGCGATGAGGATGTCGCCGCTGTCGGGGTCGAAGAAGGCGTTGCCGAAGGAGATGTCGCGGTAGCAGAGGCCCTGCGAGTGGAGCAGGAGGTAGTTGTGCGAGAGGTTGAGGCCGGCGGTGGCGAGCGCGCGGAAGGTCGGCTCGATGCGCCGCTTCATCAGGTCGACGATGTTCTTGAAGCGCGCGGGCCTGAGCGGCATCACGTAGCCGAAGCTCGGCACGCCGTCGGCCAGAGTGATTTCGAGCGGCCAGAGGAAGTGTTCGCTCGGCGGCCCCTTGCGGACGAGCAGCTCGATGGCGGCGCGCTGCTCGGGCGTGCCCATCTGCGGGAAGAACCACTTGACGGCGACCGACTCGCCGCCGAGCCGCGCCTTGTAGACCTCGCCCTGCCCGCCCGCGCCGAGCAGCTCGTCCACCACGCACGCCACCCCCGACGGCTCGCACCGCACCGCCTGACCCGGCCTGAGCATCTGATCCATTCAATTCTCCCAATCAAAAATGATGGAAGAAGTCGGCAGTCGTCAATCATCAGTAGTTATCAGTCATCAGTTATCAGTCATCAGTAAAAGCAATGTCTTTGCTAACAACTGATAACTGATGACTGATAACTACTGATGACTGCCGACTTCTTCCATCACTTCTTTCAGTCGCGGTTGCGTTCCGACTCGACGCCCGCGCCCTCCTCCACGTCCCACGGGCCGAGGCGGTTGCCGGTCAGGTCGCTGTCTTCGACGCGGGCCGTCGCGCCCGACTCGATGCGGACGGCGTGGCCGGCGTTGTCGTTGATCCGTGAAGCGAGGACGGCCAGCACCGAGTGCGCGCCGACCGAGACGCCCGTGTCGGCGTGGCCGCTGACGACGCAGCCCTGAAGCAGAGCCTGCCCGCCCTCGCGCGCGAGGACGCCGACGCCGCGGCCGTCGCGCACGCGGCAGCCGTCGAGGAAGAGCTTGCCGCGCGTGGTCACGGCCGCCTCGGCCTCGCGGTGGCCGGAGAGTTCGCAGCCTTCGAGGACGGCCTCGCCCCCCTGCCGGACGAAGACGCCGGGGTTCTCGCCCTCGCGGATGCGGCACGCGCGCGCCGTCACCGTCGAGCCCTCGCCGACCGCGAGGCCCGCGAGGCGGTTGCCGTAAATCTCGCACTCTTCGACGAGGCCCGACGCGCCCTGCCAGACGGCGACGCCCGCGTTCGCGCCGCCGTGGACTTCGGTGCGGCGCAGCGTCGGGGCGGCGGCCCCCGTCACCGCGACGCAGACGTTGGCGTGGCCCGCGACCTCGCAGTCCTCGACCGTGCCCCCCGCCCCCTCGAAGAAGTAGAGGCCCGAGTCCGCGCCGTCGTGAATCAGGCAGCGGCGGAGCGTGGGGGCCGTGCCCGCGCCGCCGACGGCGACGCACGAAAGAGTGTCGGAGCTGATGTCGCAGTCCTCAAGCAGTAGCTCGCCGCGCGGGATGTCCACGGCGAAGAAGGCCGCGCCGTCGCGCGCCTCGCCGCTGAGCGTCAGCCCCGCGACCCGCGCGCGGTCAGTCCCCATGCGGAGGCAGCTTGCTTCAAGACCCCTGACGACGACCTGCCCGCGCGGCCCCTCGCCGACGATTTCGACCTGCCGGTCGAGGGTGACGCTCTCTTCGTAGACGCCGGGGCGGACGACGACGCGCGCGCCGGGGGCGGCCGCCCTGAGCGCTTCGTTGATGCTCGCGTAATCGCCGCCGCCGTCCGCGGAGACGACAAGCGGGGCCGCGTCCGGGGCGGACGTGTGCGCCGGGGCGGACGTGGGTCTGTCCGTCGTCGCGCCGGCCGCGTCGGCGCGTGGCGCTTCGTCGCGGTCATCCGCTCGGGCCGTCACGCCGCTTCGCCGCTCGACGGCCCGCAACTCTTCGTCGCCGACCAAGCCGAGGGCGAGCGCCCACGAGTTGACGGCCCAGCGCGCGGCCGGCTCGGAGAGGGCGAGGTGGTCGCAGAGCCTCCGGGCCATGCGCGCGAGGAGGAGTTCGCGGGGCATGGCGGCGGGCGCGTCGAGCATGTCCTGCGGGGCGTGCTCTTCGAGCGCCGCGACCAGCACCGAGACCTCGCGGCGGTACTCGCCCGCGTGGTCGCGCAGAAGCGCCTCGCAGCGGCGCGCGTCGCGGACGACGGAAGGGCCGTGGCGCGCGACCAGCTCGCGGAGCTTCTGTCTCGGCAGCTCGTTCATGCCTTCTGCTCTGTCGGGGCTTCGGCGCGCGCCGGCTCCGGAGTCGGCGTTGACGGGGCGGGCGCCGCTCCCGCCGCGGGCGGGGTCGAGCCGCCGGCCATCGCGGCCGCCGCTTCTTCCGCCGCGGCCCCGCCCGCCCCCGTCGCCTCCGGCCGCCTGATCGCGTCCACGCGGCAGATGATGGCGAGCGTGCAGTCGTCGCCGCTGCCCGTCCTCGTCGCCTCTTCGAGCCAGCCCTTGAGGTTCGAGCCGACGAAGTCGAACCCGTCGGAGCGCAGCATCTCAAGGAGGTCTGTGCCGACCTTGAGGAAGCCGGCCCGCTCCGAGAAAGAGTTCGCGTAGCCGTCGGTCGAGAGCAGGACGAGGGCCGGGCGCGCGTCGCCCGCCGGTTCGACGCGGAGGCGGAAGTTGTCCTCCGCGTCGGGCGTGCAGAGAGAGGTGGTCTCGTTGGCGAAGAGGCGCTCGTCTTCGGGCAGGGCGCGCGCGACTTCGCCGGCCCCGGAGACGGTGAGGATTTCGCCGTCGCCGAGTTGCAGGTAGAGGATGAAGGACTCGGCGACGGCCACGGTCAGCGAGGTCGCGCCGTAGGCGAGCCGCGGGTTGTCTTCGACGAGCTTGCGCGCCCGCGCGCTCTCCTTCCGCGCGAGGTGGTCGAGCTCCTCGGGCGCGAAGGGTCGGGCCTTGAGGTCTGCGTCCACGGCCTCGCGCCAGCGGCGCACGAACTCGCGCGGGAGGCGACGCCGGGCCTCGGCTTCGAGTCCCGTTAAGGCGTCGCGGCCGCGCAGCTCTTCGAGGAACTCGCCGACGAGCTGCGCGGCCTGACGCACGGCGAAGCGCGACCCGCGGTCGCTGCGGAAACACTTGAGGCTCCCGTGCCCGTCGGAGATCGAGAGGATTAAGGGGAGCCCGCTGCCCGACTCGCGCACTTGCAGGATGGCGTCCTGATTGGGGATGCCAGCCCGCAGGTGCGACGCGCCGGGCACGGTCTCGCCGATCACGCGCCACTCGGCCGCGCTGCTAGGTTCGGCCATGCGCGCTCCTTACCACACGTCGTCGATGGTCTTCTGGTTGTCGGCGTCGGTGTCGGCCTGCTGCTGGCCGGCGGGCGCGGCGGCGGCCTGCGCGCCGGGCGCGGCCGTCGGGATGGGCACGGCCGGGGCGTCCGCGCCTCCCGCACCGGCGGCCGGCGTGTCGGCCCCGCTCGCGGGCGACGAGGCCGACTTCAGCACGGCCGTCGAGGCCCATTTGATGTGCTTGACGAGCGCCTCGGGGCTGTTGGCCGCTAAGGGCTTCAGCTCGGGGTGGCCGATGAACCTCTGCAAGACCTCGTCGTCGGCGTCGCGCCCGATGGAGACGGCGATGCGGACGGCCTTCTTGCCCCACGGCTGTTCGAGCAGGGCCTTGAGGCCGGCGTCGAAGTCGTCGGTCGGCTGCCCGTCGGAGACGAGCACGAGGACGGGCGGCAGCGCGCGCTCGCTCATCGGCGGCATCTTCAGTTGCTCGGCGACGAGCTGGAGCGCCTTGCCCATGTCGGTCTCGCCCTCGGCCGTGAGGTCAGTCCACGCGAAGTCGGCGACGGGCGTCGGCTGCGAGATGTGCCACTGCGCGCCGCTGGAAAACCTGACGGCGCGGACGAGCACCTGCGCGTTCGGGTTGTCCTCGGCGACCTTGCGCATGTGCGGGATGGCCTCGCGGATGGCGGTGTTGAGCGCCTGTATCTTCCCGTCCTGCTCCATCGAGCCGGAGCTGTCGGCGATCCAGATGAAGTGCAGCGGCCTCGACGCGAGTTCGCCGCCCGGTCGTCTACTCATAACTCAGTTCTCCTTTGCCCTCGGTTCCGATTTGAAGAGGTTTCGGGCCGCGCGTTCCGAGCCCCGAGTTAGAAAACGGCTTGTCTTTTAACTCGGAACCCGCGGCCCGAAACCTCTTTTGGCTCTCACGAAGGGGAATGCTTGGCACTATAACAGACCCGCGCGGCCCGCGCCCGCCGCGCGCGTCGCTCACTGCGACTGCGCGGGCGCGGGCTCAAGGTTCCTCTGCTGTTGCTCCTCGCGCAGCACGTTGAAGACGAAGGGCGCGCCGACGAACAGCAGCGCCGTCAGCAGCAGGAGCAGCACGCAGCCGACGAGGCAGCCGCGCCACCTGCGCCCGCCGCGCGCGGCCGGCTCCGGCGCGGGCGGCTGGAGCCGGCCCGTGCCCGGCGTGCGCGGGGCCGGAGGCGCGTGCGGGCGCGGGGCGGTGGGCGGCCGCGGCGCGGCGCCCGTCGGCGGGCCGGCGGGCGAAGCGTGCGGGCGCGGCGGCGCGTTGACCGTCGCGCGCGGGCCCGGCGCCGCAGGCGGCGGCGTGCGAGCCGTCGGCCT
>Ga0196977_1000098_pt1 | contig 55254 bp, 48 predicted proteins | sample S3v_1013CmetaG_FD_148634 | JGI IMG/M metagenome (GOLD analysis project Ga0196977, IMG submission 148634) | Soil microbial communities from Anza Borrego desert, Southern California, United States - S3+v_10-13C | ecosystem: Environmental > Terrestrial > Soil > Desert | place: USA: California... | reverse complement strand
GCCTGCGGCGTTAGCTGGGCTGGAATTAGCGAACGCCTGCGGCGTTAGCTGGGCTGGAATTAGCGAACGCCTGCGGCGTTAGCTGGGCTGGAATTAGCGAACGCCTGCGGCGTTAGCTGGGCTGGAATTAGCGAACGCCTGCGGCGTTAGCTGGGCTGGAACTCGCAAACGCCTGCGGCGTTAAATCAAACCCCCGGACGAGGATGGGAGCGCAGGCACAGAGCACGTGCCGGCGCCACTCTAGACGCTGCCCTACGGAGAGCATTGCCCTCCGAGCGCCAGAGTCGTACCCATCCTCGACCTTCTTGTATGAACTCGTGAGCTTGGCGGCTCAATTGCCAGAGCCGCAACCAGCGTTCTGATGACACAGTGCGGTCACGTTTGCCGAAAATACACGAAGAACAATCTTTAACGTGCCTACTATTTGAGGCTCCACTTGTCGAAAGTAAACCGCAGCCCAAAGGCATGCGAGGTGAAGAACTTATCGAGGTCGTTCGAGGTGCGCTTTTCATACTCGTAATTGAAGCCCACAAGCAAATCCGGTCGTAGTAACCGCGTGTAGTCGATCTCGAAAACCCAACGGTCGTCATGTCTGGGCACTCGAATTCGATCAACTCTCGTCGTGCGACTCTGGTAAGTGCGCGGAGCGTAGCGAAATTCCATGACTAACCAATCCTGACGTCGCACCGAAAGCGGCGTCTGAAACTCGAGTGTGTAGGTCCGGCGAAAGTAGTTGCTTCTTGGATCCCAGGCGCGGTTGTGGTCGTACCGGTAGGTTAGTTCGATACTGCGATCGCCACTAAACCGCTGTTCGATCTTCGCGCCGATGTATGAGTCGATCGAATTCGAATCCGCTTCGATCAACGGATATCGTTTCAGGCGATACGCTGCAAACCCGGCCAAGCGCGTGTTTGTTGGGAAACGATACTGAAGTTGCTGCTCGAAGATGTAGTTGTTGTTGACGTCGCGATCCTCTGACGAGCCTTTCAGCGAGATCTCAGCGGTGGTTTTCGAAACCACGCGTTTCGACAGTCGTTTGCGATAAACCCCGACGAAGCTGTGGCTGACACGATTAAATTCATCGGTGTTGTTGTAACGGTGTATTCCGACTTCATAATCGACTTCGAATGACGGCCGTTCGGGATTGTCGCGGAAGTGGAAGCCGAGACTCGGGATCACTCCGAAGGCACTGATTTGCTCTTCGTCATGAGTGATATTCGTGTCGAACCCGGTCGCAAGCGACATCGATACCCACCAGCGCCGGTGCGCCGGTGTGTCGGCGTCGGTCCTTGTTTGTGCGGCGACAGATACACTAAGAATGATCGTTGCCAGAACGATGATTAATGCTCTTCTCATGATGTCCCTCCTGGAATAAAGTCGCGCATCAGGACGCAACGTGCTTGAGAGTGTGCCGAGACCAACTGCAACAGTTCGCCGAACCTGGCCCGTTCTTCTTCGTTCATCAGGGCGTGATGAAGCATCACGCCGACCCGCGAGCAAACAGATGCCACGGTGCTGAGAGAACTGCCGATCTCTTCAGGCGCCAGGCGAACGTTCTTGCGTTTTGCAAACCAATCGATGGAAACCGGAAGCTCCGCCAATTCATCAGTGTTTAGGTGTGTCGCTGTTATGTCGCGAGACAGGAGCTTGAAGCCCGTCTCGCGCAGGCATGCAGCGGTGGCGGTTGTACAGCGGTTCCACGGTGGCGTGAAGATCGGCTCCGCCGCTGGTCCAAACAGATCATTCAACCGGTATTTACCCGCTTCGATGTCGGCTTGCTGCAAATCACGCGAACGGGTTTCGCCAAACTCGCACTTTCGTCCGTTCTGCTCGTGATTCAAGTGCGCATAGCCATGTTGGTGAATCGAGAGTTGGTCCGGATCGCGTTCGATTAAGTTTTGCAGACGCGCGGCAGTGCGCGGCGAGATCGCTGTGGGAATCGCAGCCAGATCGAGCGGCACGTTGAACTCCGCAAAGAGATCGAGCAGTTCGAACAGTCTAGTGTCCTCCCACCCCACATCGTCGTTGCGAAAGAAAAAGGTGATTGCGTTTGGATTTGAATCCAGGGTTTTTCTTAGCGGGTCCAGCCAGTTCATAACATCGATTCGATCAATTTCGCCGTACATTGCGCTCCGCCGAGGTCCAGTGTCGTCGCCGGGAACTTGAAATCCATCCGCCCGCGAATCTCCGCCGCTAACCGCTCCGGAGTCTGTTCCTCCTGTGCTAACACCTTCACGAGCCCGAGATGCTGAAGACGCAACGCGCGTCTGCGCTGTTCGTCTTCCTCTTCCTTCGCGAAGGGCACGAGGAGCGCCGGAACACCTGCTCGAAGAACGTCGAGACACGTGTTGTAGCCCGCCTGGCTTATCGATACAGCCGCGTCGCTCAACTCGGCGCACAGATCAGTCACATGTCTTACGAGCCTCAGCCGTTTCTTGCCATGAGTCTGCGAGCGGAGTGCTTGCCACGACGATTTGTGGACCAATGGGCCGGCGATCACTTTCATCTCGACTTCCGGATCGTTCGCGAGATACCGATGGGCTTCGATAGACAAACGCAGTAGCGGTTCGCCGACAACACCACCGCCCGCGGAAACCACAACTCGCTTCCGCCCGGTTTTCGTTCTCGAAACCGTCGTCCATTGGGGGAGGGATTGCGGCACAACAAACCCGGTGTACTTAACCGGCACTCGCAGCGGAACGTTCGGATGAAAAGTCTCTTCGAAGCGAGCGAAAGCCGGATCCGAGTGAACGAGCACCGCGTCGAAAAACTCATTCGCCATAGCAGCGGCGCGATCGTCGTGTTTCTGCTGATTCTGTCGCTTATTGACGAGGATATCGCGCAGACTGCACACGATCAGCGCCCGCTTTTCCGGAGTACGTGCCGCTTGCAGTAATGGCAGCAGTTCACCGGCAAACTTCTTTCGGCCGAAGGGAAACAGTTCGACAATAACTGCCGCCGGCCGCAACTCTTCGAAGCACGTGACGATCATCGTCCGGCGACGATCCAACGCACGCTCGATCGGGATTCGTTTGTCGTGACTTACGAGTTGATTCGTTTCGTCGATTCCTATCGGCGGTAAGTTGATGATTTGAATCCGAGGGTTAACACGAATGCCTTTTGGCAAGCGGCCGCCATTGAGCAGCACCACGCGAAAACGCTCCACGAGACTGTCTGCGACGGCCAGCGATCGCATCAGGTGGCCCATCCCGAGCGAGTGTTGACAGTAAAATAAAATTGCCGGCTTATCGTTCATCTTCTTTCAATCACTGCACCGGGATCGTCAACGGACGGTTGCGAGTTACGTGTGTGTTCCACAAGTGGCGATAACGCTCGCCCGTTTCGAGTAATTCCAGCGGCGTGCCTTGTTCGACGATGCGTCCGTTTTCCAGAATCAACACGCGGTCAGCCGCGGCCGCTGACGCGAGATCGTGAGTGATCAGCAAACAAGTCTTGCCGTGCATTAGCCGCTCCAAGGCATCGCGCACTGCTTCTTCGCTCTCGCTGTCGAGTCCCGTCATCGGTTCGTCGAGGATGAGGATGGGTGCGTTTCTTACGAAAGCACGTGCGAGTGCAAGACGCTGGCGCTGCCCTCCGGAGAGTGTTCCTCCCCGAGCGCCGAGAATCGTGTCGTACCCATCCTCGAGATTGCTGATGAACTCGTGAGCATTGGCGGCCTTCGCCGCACGGACTATCTCTTCTGAAGTGGCGTCGAGCTTTCCGTACGCGATGTTCTCGCGAATCGAAGCGCCGAACATCACGATGTCCTGCATCACGATCCCGATCTGTTGTCTGAGCGATTCGCGTTGATAGTCTCTGACGTTGATGCCGTCGATCAGTATCTCGCCCTGCTGTTCTTCGTAGAGCCGCAAGAGCAGACTGACAATCGTCGACTTGCCCGCGCCCGAACGTCCGAGCAGTGCCACCTTCTCTCCGGCGGTGATACCAAACGAAATATTTCTCAGTACTGGTTCGGCGTTGCTATAACCAAACGAAACCTGGCGAAAGCTGATGTTGCCACGCAGTGCGGTTGCTCCCCGTGCGCCGGGTAGATCTTCGACTTCCGGTTGGATTCCGAGCGTTTCGGAGATACGTCCGGCGCAGACGAAGGCGCGCGACAGCTTGGCCGAAAGCTTCGCAAGCGTACGAATCGGCACATACAAGCTGTTCATGTACGACACGAAAACTAACAAGGAACCAGGCGTGATCTGACCGCGCATTGCCTGCAACGACCCAAACACCAGCACGGCAAAAGTTCCGAAGGCGTTGACGATGTCGGCTGCGCGCGACGACGCGGCTTCGAGACGGGCCGTGCGAATACTCTCGTTGAGTGTTTCTGAACTTTCCGACTCGAAGCGTTCGGTCTCGTAACGCTCGCGGCCAAACGCTTTCACAATGGCAATGGCGTGCAATGTTTCGCTCACGCGTGAAGCGAGATTGCCCTCTGCCTTTCGCACCTTTCGCGCCGAGTCGCGGATGCGGCGAAACCGGTAGACGGAGATGACGGCCAGCACAGGAAACGTAGCCAAAACAACCAGGCTCAATTCGACGTTCATCGCCAGCATGATCGCGACCATACCCGCGAGGGTCAGCACTTCAGTCACGAGCGTCAGTGCGAATTCCGAAAATGCGTCGCGTACCGAGTTCGTATCGCTGGTAACTTTGGTTAACAGTTCGCCGGCTTTGGATCGTTTGTGAAAGGCCAGCGACAGGTGCTGCAAGTGTGAAAACAGTTCGCGCCGTAGCGCGTGCGCTATTCGATATCCGATGCGCGACGTGATCGAAGTTTGTGCGTAAACGGAGAAGCCTTTGACGGCGCTGAGTACGATCAGGAGTGACGCAACCGCGACTGTCGTCCAGATCTTTTCATGGGCGAAGAAAGTTTCGAACGAACGCAGAGAGGACGGCAGCGCCTTGCCCAGAAGGATATTGTCGATAATGAGTTTGAGCGGCCACGGACGCAACAGGTCGGCGATCGCGACAATCACAGTGCAGACGAAAGCAAGACCAAAATTCCACTTCTCAGCCGTGAGATTACGCGTTAAGAGGTTTTGGAGTTTAGTTCTCACTAAGTCCTCCGTTCAGCACTGCTTCCGCAGTTGCCAGAATGTCAGGAAGCCTCTTCAGGTTTTCGAGGCGAATTCGCGTCACAGAACGTAACGCGCGCTCGGTTAGCAGTGCCGCTGCGATATGCCACTGAAGTGAGTCGACGGACGCAAAACTTTTTAGCGGACCATAACCCTCGAGGAGATTTCGTCGTAACGAAACCGACTCGTTCCAAGTGAGAACCCCCACGCACGAGGCGCAATACAAGCCCGCTATAACGCTCGCGAGATCCACGAGGGCATTTCCAACTGCTGCCTGATCGAGGTCGAGCAGGTAAACACGGTCGTTACTCAGAAGAATATTTTTAGGATGGACGTCGCCGTGTAGTAATGCCGGCTCGTCTCCGCAAAGCGTTCCATGGCGTTGCAGAAGACGATCGCTGAGTCGTTGGACCAGCGGGGCAACGTCCGGTCGTGCCTGAGCGATAGTGTCGGTGGCGCGCGTCAGTGCTTCCGGACTCAGCCGTGTGGATCGCGAAAGCCATGCCGGCGGACTGACGACGTGGAGATCTCGCAGGGCCCTGCCGAGCAGGAAAAAAGAGTGCTTCCGTCGCCATGATCTTACAGCAGACAACGAAACTCCGGGCAGCGACTCGAGCAATAGCAAACGATGGTTGCCGGAATAAGATAGTGCCCGCGGTAATCGCACGTGGCGGTTATCGATTTCCGCGTTGACGTGAACGTATGTGTCGAAGACTTGGCGGCCCTCGTCGCCGGCGTAGATCTTTGCATACGCCAATACAGCGTCGTCCTCGCTGATGCACTGTGCCGTCAGCGATTTCTCAGGCGCGTGTCCGACGATGCGGCTTTTGATCCACTGTTGCCCCTGAATGTTCCGCAGTTCGCCGGGGATGTCGTCCAGCAACAACAGGTTCTTGATCTTTCGATCGTTCGGGAATAACCAAAAGCTCGTATTCAATTCGGCTGCGTGAATTTCAGCCGGCGTGGACCGGCGATCTACCCGCTGGGCTTTTGGAAAAGCTCGTGCAGCAATACGATAAGATTGGTCGACGCCTTTGACGTGATAAAGAATGCGCAGGCTCGTACCGACGCGATACTTTGTTCTCAGACGTTCGCAACTTTGCACGCCTAAGGCTCCGTAAGGCTGGACCAACCGCGATAAGTACTGCGCCATCACCGTTTCATCCAACAGCAGATCGCGTTGAGGCAAGGCCGGATCGAGAGCCAGGTTGAAACTGGAGTGCGATAGGTTCATATCAAACTACGCCTCCAGCATGTCGCGTTATCACTGGTCCAACTAATCTCGTCAACTTGCTGAAAGTTCTTGCCGGCGCGTTCAACTCGCACCCTACCGCTTGCGAGCGCATCCGACGCGGTTGTTTCAACCTGAAACGAAGGCAAGGGAACGCCCGGATTTAGTGGAGCGATCAGCGTGAAGAAATCCGTGTCTTTACATCCGTTGGCGATGACACTGACCACGGGTGCGGCCTCTTTGATTCCGTAATACGGTGACATCCAGCCCTGATTCAAAACCGGCTGCCTGTGCGGTTCGAATAAGAGAACGAACTCGTTCGTACGAATGCCGCAGTTTTGAGGGCTGCTGAAAAAGCGACAGTGATTCCGGTCGATAGCCGTCAAGTGATAACGAAGATCGTATTTGTGCGGGATCGCGGCGCGCAGGCTGTCTACGATCAACCAGTACTCGCCGGCGATAAAGAATATTCGTCTCGTGTGAACAGCGTCATAGACGGGACTGTGAACTTCGCCGCATAACATGTCGAATTCAAGCGTGGTGATCCGACTGAGCAGTCGTCCCTGTGCGACTGCGCCTTTCGTTTTGCCGCGGCGATAAGGCGTTTGGTCCAGATCGTCGACACAGACTGTGTTATGGGCCGCAGTGCCTTTGAAGTAACGACGCCATTGCGCATCGTCTTCAACGTACGTAAAGCGTCCCGGATCGACAATCAATGCGCAGCCGTTTGCAGCGATTTCGATGTTCAGTAGATCGTAATGGCCGTGACCGCCGTCTCCCAGTGGACCACAATCGAAGACCAGATATTTTTCGTCGCTGAATTTCGTTTCGTTGTCACCCCAACCGCTTCGCTGGATGAAGTAACCACCATCCGGAAAACTCGGGCACAACTCTGCTGGTGGCTCACCGAGAGCACTCGCGGTGGCGACGTAAAGAAAGTCTGAACGATTGAAAATGAACGCGGCGAGTTCGAGCAGGTCGGAGTAACTGCCGGTGTCCGCGTCAGAGAGTGCGGGTATGAGACCATCCGGCCGCTGAACGTGAAGTAAAAATTCACAGGCTTTCTTCAGTCGCTCGTCGTAACTGGCAGGGAAGTGCAGCCCAAAGCATTTGGCGTTCTCGCGCGCGCCGAGAAACGAGCGCAAAGCGACCGCATGGTAGTGCGTCGACTGCTCGCGATGTACACCGTCGGGTTTGACGTCCGTCAGCAGATTGCGATGCAACTCCGCGGTGGCAAACTCGAGCAGGCCGTCATTGTTGATTTCCGGCACAGCGAGGGCGGCGATGAACAGTGCGTAGAGCTCGAGTGTGCGGTGATTGCGCTCGGCCGTGAGATTGTTGCGTAAGTGAGAGACTTGCGCCGCTATACTGCGAATGATTTCGTCTTCAAATTGCGGTTCAAAAGACTCCTTTTTTGAGAACGCGTTCCACGCGTAGATCCAGTTTTGTATCCGGCGTGCGGCGACATCGCTGGAATCGCAACCCGCAGGCATCTGGGTTATCCACGACTGTATCAACTGTCTCCACGTGTCTCGATACTTCTGGTCACCCGTGACTGCGAATGCATGAGCCAGATCGAGACCGTAGTAAAACTTGTACCACTCGATTCTCCACTCTTCGTCTTCCGGCAACTGCGTCGTTGCCCAACCAGGTGGGATGCCAAATTGGCGCTTGAGCCCCGCGCACGTAAACACTCCGTCACAAACGTCATCTGCCAGAGCAAGGTCTGTGTGCGCGTTCTCGCAGATGCAAAACACATCGCGCCATCTGGAATCGCAATGCGGCATCGAATCAATCGTCTGTTCGAGCGTTACTTTCAACTTCTCGCTCCCGTTGTCGTTCCGGCAAACAGCGCCGCCAATTCCAACGCCGTCCGGTCTCCGTCGAATCGCTCGAGCACCGTCATTCGCCCGGCGCGACCGAGGTTCCGCGCCAACATCCGATCCGAACTGATTCGCTGAATCGCATCAGCGAGTGCGTGGGCGTCGTTCGGAGGAACAAGAGTCCCGTTGAGACCGTCTTCGATGATTTCCGGAATGCCGGACACGGGCGTCGTGATCACTGGCAGTCCGCAAGCCATCGCTTCCATCAGCACGTTTGGCAATCCGTCACGGTCGCCGTTTTCGAGCACGCGGCAAGGCAGGCAGAAGACGTCGGCGTTCTGGTACTCGACGTAGAGACGCGACTGCTCGAGTGGACCGGTAAAACGCACGTTGTCCTTCAATCCGAGCGCTCTGATCTGTTTTCGTAAGTCCAGCTCTTGTTCGCCGTGCTCGCCGACAATCACGGTTTCGAAGTCGAAGCCGCGGCGCTTCAGAATGGCGCACGCTTCCACGAGCACATCGAAACCTTTTTTAGGCACTAACCTTCCGACGCCCAGCGCGCGCAGCTTCCTATTCTTTAGTGGACTCTCGGTCGAGTCGCCCAATAATCCGGCAAACTCGGCATTCAGTCCGTGATAGATGCAACGAACGTCCGCAGTACGCTCCATCTTCAGCAGGTATTCTCGATTGGCGTCCGTGCAGGTAACTACAAAACGCGCAGCGCGCATCTTGCGCCGTAGCAAACCGGCCGGATTGAGCGAGTCGCAATAGATGTCTTTCGCGTGAGCTGTGAAAGAGAACGGGAGTCCGGTGATGATCGAAACGAACCAGGCTACTGTGGTTGCGCCATGACAGAAGTGCGCATGTATGTGCTGCACGTCTGTGGTCTCAAGGACCAGCCGTGTTATCCACACGGCCTGGAGAAACTCCTTCAGGTACAACTTCCGTGGCCAGGAAAAGAACCTTCGCCGCGCCCTGACGGCTTGAAAGAATGCCACCAGGGCGGCTCGCACCAGACCGCCCGGTTTTGCGACTGCTACTTCGCGTAGCGCCGGCAGAAAATCGCTGAGATGTAACCGGAGCCATCGTCGCAACGACGTCTGCGACAATGAAGAAGTCTGTGGAAGATAATTGGGCAGCGCCTTAACTTTTCTCGAAATCCCGTTCGAAGCTGCCGGCTCGTCGCCATGTTTGATTACCGCTAATCGAAGCTTGATTCCCAACTGCTCGAGGCGATAGATCTCGCTCGTGATAAAGGTCTCCGACAATCGTGGGTATCCCTTGAGAATGTAAGCGACTGTGCCCTGTGTTGTTGTGCTTACTGAATTCATCACGCGTACACACTCGTCAACAATCGATTGAATCGTTCGCTACAGTGCCGGATGTCGTAATCGCGTTGCGCACGTAAGCGTCCGTTTTGCCCGAGGCGCGCGCGCAGTTCCTTACTTGCAGCCAAACGTGTGAGAGCCTGGCCCAACGCCACCGGATCACCCGGCGGCACCAGCAAACCATTGTCGTTGTGGACCACGGCACTAGGAATCGCGGCAACTTCACTGGCCACGACCGCGCGGCCCGAAGCCATCGCTTCCAGAACCACGTTGGGTAAGCCGTCGCGATCGCCCGAGCGATCCTGGATCGAAGGCACTACTACGACGTCTGTCTCTGCATAGAGCCGCGGCAATTCGGTGTGAGTCACCGTACCACGAAAGACGACACGATCGGCGAGATCATTCAGAATAGTCAGGTGTTGCAGCCCTTCGCGTTCCGGACCGTCGCCCACGATCGTCAGCGTAAACCTGACCTTCACACTCGCTAACGCCGCGATCAGATGTTGAAACCCCTTCTTTTCAACTAACCGGCCCACCGCAAGTAATCGCGGCGTGCCGTTTGACTCCGTGCTTGCCGGCCGGAAGCGTTGCAGGTCGACGCCGTGCGGCAACAAGTGGACCGGAGCGCCGAGGTCGCGCGTGTCTTGCGCGACATCCGTGTTGCAAGTGACAACACACGCGGCGTGGCGTGCTCGTTGTGCCAGAGTCTCCGGCGCCACCTTGCGCAGATCGCGAGCGTGAATACTGAAACCAAACGGCACGCCTAACATCTGCGCTGCCTGTTGGGCCACTTCCGCGGGACGGTGCGCAAAGTAACCGTGAATACCGCACACACCCTTGCGTGCGAGGATGGTCCGAACGGCGCGTGCTTGTTCCTCGACGGGAGCGTCTGGAAGGAAGTCAACGTACTTCGACAACCTTTCCGTACCCGGTTGCACCGCTCCGGCCTCTCCTGCCTTCGTCGCTAGTACGGCAGCCAAAGATCCACTTGCTTCAAGCGCTAACAGTTCGCCGAGCATGAATGTCTCCGAACGCCGCGGAAATCCGCTGACGACTACGGCCACCCGTGAGCTCATTGCTGATGCTCCTCCTCCTCATCCTCCAGCAGTTCACGGATGCGTTCGCGGATGCGCGGCAGTCCTTGCAGATCGATTCGAACTGGAAGATCGGCGCCGTGGCTCAACGCATTCAGCACCTTCGCGATCAGTGTTTCCGGCGAAAGTTCATGCGGTTCGACCATCTCGAACAGTCCTGCGGCTTCCAGCAAGCGGGCGCGGATCAGTTGTTCCTTCACTGGTTCTGCGCGCGGAACGAGGATCGCGTTGCGGCCAAACGAAAGCAGTTCGCACACGGTGTTGTAGCCGGCCATGGAAACCACCAGGTCCGCCTGTCCATAAAGCTCAGTCAGGTCAGGTTCGAATTCTCGAAACGCGACGTCAGTCAAGTAGTCGAAGCGCGTTGTGATCTGCGCGCGCGTGTCGGCCGGCATTTGTGGACCAAACACGATCGTTGATTTCAACGCGACGTTTCGCGGCAAGTTTGAAAGTCCTTCGAGGTAGGCTTCAATCATTCGGCTGCCGTCGCCACCGCCGCCGGTTGTTACCAGCACGTGCGGTGGTCCGCCGTTGCGGTTCGTGACGATCGTCGGCCGTTTCAGGTAACCGCAATAATGAGTGATGCGCGCGATATCGTCAGGAAAACCGTATTCGCGAACGGAGTCGAAGATCGACTGAGAGCCATAGATCCAGACCTCGTCGTAATAGTCGCGAATCACTTCGAAGCTGCGGTTGTTTTTGAGCGTCTCGCGCGTCTTTGGCGGTTCATCGAGAATGTCGCGCATGCCGAGCACGAGACGAGTCGGAAAATTGCGCGTGCGCAAGGCTTTAAGCGTTTCGGCTAACTCGCCGTCCACGCCCGCCGGCCGTTTGTCGACGATTATCAGGTTAGGCGCGAAGCCGAGTACGGTTTTTTCAATGATGGCACTCCGCGTGCGTTTGACAGCTTCCGAGCATTCGACGAGGAAACGAGATTCGTAACGTTCCGCGTCGATCCGGTCGAGACAAGGCAGTTTGATATAGTCGACGCCTTTGGGAATACGGAACGAATGAATCACCTGTGAGCCGGTAATTAATAAGACAGCCGCGCGTGGATATTGGTCGATAACTTCCTGGGCCAACAGTAACGTGCGGCGAATGTTCCCGAGTCCAAACGTGTCGTGCGAGTAGAGAAGTACCCGGGGATTTGTTAATGGAGTCCGCGCAGTTAATTTAGGTTGCGGGTTAAAAAGTGCGAGAGCTTCCTTGTACCGAAGCATTGAACCTCGATTCCGATTTTCCTGGATTGCCGGGGAGACGAAGTCTGAATTTGACTCGTTGATCGAACAGTGCAGACGGGTTTGCGGAAAATACACTTAGATTCTATGCTCGATTCACCTGCTGTTGGATTCAATCATCTACATGCAACCCACTGACAAAGAGTTGCTGATCGCCTGCCGTCATGGCGACGAGTCGGCGTGGAATGCCTTGATCGAGCGTTACCAGCGCCTGATCTATGCGATTCCGCGACGCGCTGGTCTTAACGAGGATCAAGCGGGCGAAGTGTTTCAGGAAGTCTTTGTGACGCTCTTTGAGAAGATGAACGACGTTAACGATCCCGACCGCCTGCACGCCTGGCTCGTGACTACCGCTCGTCGCAAGACTTGGCGGCTCTTGACGAAAGAACGTGCTTTGCAAACGGCGAAGACCGACGACGCGCACGCCGCTGAGGAGTTGCTCGCGACCATTGTCGACACGGCGCCCCTGCCCGACGAAACACTCATGCGACTCGAGGAACAACATCGCATTCGTACGGCGCTCGCGGCCCTCGATCCCCGCTGTCAAAAGCTGTTCGAGATGCTTTACTATCGGCCCGTACCGGCGGCTTACTCGGAGATAGCAGCGGCATTTGGGACGCCGGAAGGCAGCATTGGACCGACGCGCGCGCGATGTCTAAAGAAGCTGTTGCAACTGTTGGAGGAATGATTCGACGTATTTTACGGTTGCGGAGAAGCACTGTTTGACTGGTTGAAACAACCCACCTTTGTTGGGTAGAGCACCATTATGAACATTTTCTCACCGCACATTCCGTTTACAGTGTTAGTTGACCTGGCAGACGAAGACTCGCTGATTTCGGACGAAGTTTCGGAGCACCTATCCGCGTGCGCAGATTGTTCTGGTCAATTGCGAAAACTTCAGCAAGCGATCGGGCTGATGCGATCGGACGCGGTTGAAAACCCGCCGGCAGACTTCGTGGAAAATGCTCGAAGAGTCTTTCGTGGCCGCGTAATCAGCCGAGAACCTTCGGTGGAACGCTCCTTAGCCAAGCGTGTGATCGCGGCGCTGAGTTTTGATAGTTTCAGTGCGGCGCCCGCGTTCGGGCTGCGCTCGCAAACGAGCGGCGATAGGCAGTTGATCTATTCGACTGAAACTGCTGATATTGAACTGCGCGTGTCGCCGGAGAACGAAGTAGCGGGTCAGATACTCGGAGCAACTTGCGAATACGGCGAAGTAAACCTCGAAGGTCAGAGCTTTTCAGCGACCGCGAGGTTGAATGAGCTTTGCGAGTTTTCCCTGGGCTCCGTCCCTGCCGGAACTTACAAGATCTCGGTGCATCTTCCCGGCTTGTTAGTAGACATTCCGGAACTCGAACTCGGACCATAACTGGTAACCTATAGATGGAGCGTGCGGAACTTGCAGCGCGTCTGATCGAAGCTGATGAACAGCAACGGAACGCTCTGCTTCAGGACCAGCGCGCGTCCTTAGACGTACAACTCGCCTACGTTCTCAAAGACATCTGTCTCGACGGTTGGAGCAGCGACCCCATGCGCTCGTTGGCTGCTTCAGCCGCGTTGCGGACTATCTCTCAGCTACAAACCGATCTCGAACTCAACGCCCTTTGCCATTGGACGCAGGGCATCGAAGCCCTGATTAAAGGTGACATGGCGGGCGCGATCGAAACACTCGATCAGGCACGTCAGGTGTTCCTCGATCTCGGTAAGCCTCACACCGCCGCAGCTACCGAAGTCAGCAAAGTCATAGCGCTCGCGATGGTTGGTTCTTACGACGAAGCTATTGCGTGTGCACTGCGGGCGCGTCGAGTCTTTCTCGAGCACGACGACCTACTCGCCACCGGCAAGATCGAACACAACATCGGCAATCTTTACTTTCGTCGCGATCAGTACCTCGAGGCGGAAAAATTTCACACCTCCGCGCTCGCTCGCTTTATGGCCGTCAATCACGAGAAACAGCTGGCCACGATCACCAACTGCCTGGCGAATACTCACGCGGTGCTGCACAAGTTCTCGTCCGCGGCGGCCCTGTATGAAGAGGCGGCGGAGCTTGCTGAAAGCGCGGGTGTGCCGGTGACTCAGGCTGAAATCGAAGGGAATATCGGCAACTTCGCGTTATTGCGAGGCCGCTACGATCAAGCGCTCGACTATCTCGAACGTTCGCGGCGGCGTTATGAGTTTCTCGGCATGCCGCATCAATCAGCATTGGCTGAACGAGAGATCGCGGATGCGTATTTGGAGTTGAACCTCGTGCCGGAAGCAGCGGAGATTTATGCTCGTGTTACCGGCACCTTTGCCGCGTTGGGTCTGCGCGCCGACGAGGCGCGCGCGCTCGCATCGCGCGGTCGCGCCGAGCTTTTATTAGGTAATGATGAAGCGGCGTTGTCGTCGCTGAAACGAGCGCGCGAGCTTTACCGCGCAGAAGGAAACAAGGTCGGCGAGGCGCTCGTGTTGTTGACCGAGGCGCAGCTTCATCATGCTCACCGTCACGAAGCCGCAGCCCGTGAACTCGCCGTTCAGGCGGAAACCGATCTTTCCGCCTTTGGTGGTTGGCACCAGATACTGCTCGCGCGCTGGTTACGCGCCGAGATCGAACGATCTCTGGACCACACAGACGCAGCACAGCAGCTTTTCGAGAGTGTGGTTCACGATTCGATTCTGCACGCCCAGCCGCAGCTTATTGAACGCTCTTACACCGGCCTCGGTCTGCTCGCAACGGCCAAAGGTGAAACTGCCGCTGCCGAACGCCACTTTCGCAACGCAATCGCGGTGACCGAAGAACTGCGTGCTCCGCTTCCGGGCGAAGAGTTCAAGACCGCTTTCTTCGCAAACAAGCTCGTTCCCTATAACGAGCTCGTTCGGATCTGTCTCGCGGCAGGAGACGCGCGATTTTCCGAAGCATTGTCACTCGTCGAGAGCGCTCGTTCACGCGCGCTGGTTGACAGCTTGGGCGGCCATGAAAACCTGATCGAACCACGCGACGCGTTCGAGGCAAATTTGCTCAAGCAGATCGGCGAACTGCGTGAAGAGTTGAACTATCTCTACAAGGAAGTCAACCAGCCGGCGAACGGCCATGCGCCGAGGCGACGCGAGTTGCAGCAGGAATTACGCGAACGCGAAAACAAAGTACTCGAGATCACCCGGCAACTGCACCATCGCCGCGAAACTGCGGCTGCGCCGCTCCGGTCGGTTGACGTTGACCGTTTGCAGCAACAGCTCCGGGAAAACGATGCGTTGATTGAGTATGCAGCGCTTGGTGACGAACTGTTGGCCTTCGTTGTCACCCGCGAAAAAGTTTACGTAGCACGTAATCTCGGCTCGCTCGCGGCTATAACGGAACACCTGAATGCCCTGCGGTTTCAAATTGAGACACTTCGCTTCGGCGCGCGCGCGATTCGCCGCCATCTCTCAACGTTGACGGAAAAAATTAACGTACGTCTGCAAAAACTACACCAACTGTTGATTCGGCCACTCCAGCAAACACTCGCGCAACGCAATCTGATCGTCGTGCCTTACGGCGCGCTGCACTACCTTCCTTTTCACGCGCTGCACGACGGCGACAAGTATCTAATCGAACACTGCGAGATCTCCTACGCTCCGAGCGCGGCGATTCTGCAACAGTGCCTCGAGCGCGGCGAACACCACCTGGATCGCGCGCTGCTGATGGGAGTTTCAGACGAGCAAACACCCAGAATCACTAACGAAATTCAATCGCTGAGCAAAATTTTTCCTGACGCAAAAGCCTTCGTCGGCGAATACGCCACGACCGAGGCATTGCGCGAAAACTCAGCCGACGCCGGTGTCGTTCACCTCGCATGTCACGGCCAGTTTCGTTCTGACAATCCACTCTTTTCAGCGCTGCGATTGGCTGACGGCTGGTTCACTGTTCGTGACGCTTACGGCCTGAAACTCGAGCGCACGCTCGTTACTCTGAGCGCGTGTGAAACAGGCGCGAACGTCGTCGCACCCGGCGACGAACTCATCGGCTTGGCACGCGGGTTTTTCTCCGCCGGCGCGCGTTCCGTGCTCCTGAGTTTGTGGATGGTGGACGACGAAGCGACCGATCAAATGATGGTTGATTTCTATCAGGAAACGAGGTCCGGCCGCTCGTTGTCGGCGAGTTTGCGCGCGGCCCAACTAAAGATGCTCGCAAAAAAATCTCACCCGTTCTTCTGGTCCCCTTTCGTTTTGGTGGGACACTGGTAAAATACTCAAACCCCCAAACGGCACAAGCTTTGCCCGACCTGCTAATTGCAGTTTGAAAATTTAAGCCGGAAACTCTTTTCCGGCGCTTCTAGCCCAGACTGTCAGAGAAGCCGATCATGCCAAAAAATCTGAGGATTTCGTTGGTGCTGCTGGTGCTCTTTGCGGCAGCTATCTTTTTCGCCGTTGGCGATCAACCGCGCCCGGTGTTGTCCGCGTCAGATAGCGATGAGTTCATAAAGGGCGAAGTTCTCGTAAAACTTACGAGCTCCCTACATCTCGCGCCTGTCGCCGCACAGTACCACCTCGATCCCAACCCGCTCGATCAGTTTGGTTCGCGACCCATCTACAGGTTGCGCATTACGGATGGCGCAAGAGTTGAAGACCGAATTGAGCAACTCGTTGATGACGCACGCGTCGTTTTCGCCGAGCCAAACTTTGTCCAGAGTCCGCCCGAGGGAGGCGGTAACGGTTGGAGCGTTGGAAACGGTTGGAGCGTCGGCGATCCGTCAGCTTACACAGTTCAATGGGCCCCACAAATGATCCGCCTGGCCCAGGCTCACACGATCAATCGGGGCCTCGGTGCGGACGGGCAACCGGTGCGGATTGCAGTGTTGGACACGGGTGTTGACGTTACCCACCCGGCGTTGGCCGGAAGACTGCTGCCCGGTTTTGACTTCGTCGACATGGACCCGGATCCAAGCGAAGTAGGCAGTGTGAGCATTGGGCCTTACGGACACGGAACGCATGTGGCGGGACTGATCGCGCTCGCTGCTCCTGCCGCGAAAATCATTCCGATACGCGTGCTCGATCCAAGAGGTCTCGGAAATACCTGGGTTTTGGCTGAAGCTTTAGCCTTTGCCGTCGATCCTGACGGCAATCCAACCACACACGATGGCGCGGACGTTATCAATCTCAGTCTCAGCACCCTTCGCCGTACGCGGATGTTGAAACGCGTGCTGGAGAGAGCCTGTGGCGACGATCCAAACGACGGTGAAAACGATTTTCCCGTTGGGAATCCAAACCTCGTGATCGTGGCGGCGGCCGGAAATGGCGGTGATTTCACCGAACAATACCCTGCGGCGGAAAACGTTGACGGCTTGATTGCTGTTGCCGCATCTACGTCGAGAGACCGTCTCGCGTCGTTCTCAACGCGCGGATCGTGGATCTCGGTGGCCGCACCCGGGCAGGGAATCACCAGCACAGTTCCCGGTGGAAAGTACGGTGTTTGGAGTGGCACTTCGATGGCGGCGCCTCTCGTGGCGGCCGAGGCGGCGCTAATACACGCACGGTTTCCGAAAGCTCGTAGCCGTGAAATCGCCGAGCACATTGAAGAGACCGGGAGGCGCATTGATGGCCCGGTCGACGTGCGCATCGATTTCCTCAAGGCTTTGAGTACAACTCCTGACTGATTTGCATGGTTCATAGTTAGACACGCGCGCTCTTAAGTGTTTCATTTGTAGACATTGTTCGGGTGTATTTCTGAGGTAGGTTCCGGCACTGTGAGATTGATCGCACTAGCCCGACGATCGATCGCAGGGTCGGAAACTATGACGGAACCGGCAGATTCAGCCGCGCTTTGGGACGGTCTAAAACAACTGATCAGAGATGTAGTCGAAGAGATGAACCGGCTTGAGGAGTTCAGCACCAAGACCGGCGGACTTGCTTATCAACTCGACGAGACGGATTCAATCATCGTCACGAGGCAATCACTCCCGCGGATGTCTATAACCATCTCTCATCGCCCGGATGCGCTAGAACTTGAGGCCAGCATGCCGGGTGGAGGCGCCGAACCCACTAAGGCCCAGGAAAGTTTGGCGGTTGAAATCGACGAGAGTGGTCCCTCCTTTCGCAACGAAACAGGTGAACTCTTCACCATCGAAGAGACTGTCTACTACATCCTGCGTCCTTTCCTGCACTTCAACAGCGTGGCTTCCCGAACCGCAGCGCGGCAATAGACTTCACCGGCCCGTTTATCGAAAGATATTGGTTTTCGCGAGTTCGAGTATTTCATCACCGCGTCCACTAAGCACCGCTCGCGCCATGTAAAGCGCGAAACCACCAACTTGCTCGAGATTGATCTTCGGCGGTAACGAGAGTTCCTGTCGATTCACGATCACTTCGACGAGCGCAGGACCCTTGTGCTCGAATGCCTGCGTTAGCAGCGGAGGCACTTGCTCGGGAGTCTCGGCCCGAAGGCCGAGCAGTCCACACGCTTCCGCCAGTTTTGCAAAGTTGGGGTTCTTGAGTGCGGTCGCGAAGTCGAGAATACCGGCTGCTTTCATTTCCAGTTCCACAAACGCCAGCGAATCATTCTGAAAGACGACCAGCTTCACCGGCGCATTCAGTTGTTCGAGCGTAAGCAGATCGCCGAGTAGCATCGCGAGTCCACCGTCACCACACAGCGCAACCACCTGGCGATCCGGGTTGCTGAGTTGTGCGCCAAGCGCCTGCGGAAGTGCGCTCGCCATCGAACCATGGTGTCGACCACCACCTGCGCTACGGTCTGTTTAGCCATCGCGTCCTCCATCAATTGAGACGTTAAGACTAGCGCGCCAGTGTTTTCGATCTTTTCTCTTTTGGCGTTTTCTTTACTGGATTTGACTCTATTTTGTGGCGGGCACGATTGTTACACTGGAGTAGAGCCTCTCGTTCAAGCGCCTTTTCGGTTATTTGAGTGATGGCTAGCGGCGATGCCGAGGAGATGCATTGTTATCGTCTCCTTAATCAAACCATTTAGCCGACTGGGGCCGCTCAGTGTCGGGTTGAAGATGGTGAAAAGTGTCCTCATCGGGGCCGTACCAGGGATCGTCTAGTGTTATCAGCACCTCCAGATCTTCTTCGCTCATGTAAACCTCCAACGCTTTAGTGCAACTCCCATTTCCTGACGCGATGGTTATCTTAGTATTTGGACCACGGTCGCATTTAAAGCTGCGCCAGCTTCTACGCGCCCTATGTCACCATCGACAATTACCTTGCAGGTCTTCAGCGGCCTGCGGCAGTTGAAATGTTCATCTACGCAGCTCCTTTCGCGGCTGAAACAGCCGCGGGCTGCGCCTTCTTCGGCGGAATCTCACTTCCCGCTCCACTAAGCCAGTCTTCAAACAGCGTCTCACCTATCAGCGCGCCATCCTCCGGAACAAGCGAGCGCTCGCTTAACTCAGTGCCGAAGTAACGTGCGTGCGGGTCGGCAACAACCTCGCGCGGATCGTTGCAAGCGCGCAAACCACGGCGAACGAATTCGTCAAAACGAAACAGCTCCGGCCCGGTTACCTCAACAGTCCCATTCAACGGCGCTCCAATGGCGACCTTAACAACCATACTCGCGACGTCTTCCGCTGCCAGAGGTTGAAAACCAACCGGCGGCAAGCGAACTGTATTTCCTTCAGTAGCGGCGTCGGCAATGCTTTTCAGAAACTCGAAGAACTGCGTCGCGCGCACGATCGAATAAGGAATCGACGATTCCCTGATCAGCTTCTCCTGCGCAACCTTGGCACGCATGTAGCCGCTGTCGGGCAGACGTTCACTGCCGACGATAGACAAGGCCACGTGATGGTCCACACCCGCAGCCGCCTCGCCCGCGAGCAGGTTGCGAGTTGATGTCTGAAAGAAATTCATCACCGCCGCATCTTCGAACGACGGCGAATTCGACACGTCGACAACCACCGACGCGCCCGCCAGAACCTCGGGAAGTCCTTCGCCCGTCAAGGTATTTACGCCCGAGTTTGGTGAAGCCGCTATCGCCTCGTAACCGCGTTCACCAAGCTTTCTTACGACCTTCGATCCGATTAGCCCGGTGCCGCCAATAACCACGATTTTCATTTTTGATGTTTCCTTCATAATCAATCTCTACCGGGCGCTGGTACCAGCACCGGAGCGCCCTTCTCCTTGACGAAAAACACCACAAACTTTGCCGGCTTGGTACTGCTCGCGTTCCGGCTCACGAGATGGACATCGTCGGGGCCTTCATAAAACGTCTCGCCCGGTTGCAGCGTGACTTCCTTTCCGCCCTTCAACTGCATCACGATCGAACCTTCCAGCACGTAAACGAACGTATGTGCATTGTGCCGGTGAATCGGAGTCGTACCGCCCGGCGCATATTCCACGGTGACCATTAATGCTTCCTTGCCGGGAATCTCCGCCAGATCTTTCGAGAGGAGCGGTTTGACCGTGCCCTCCTGGGCCATCGCTGTGCCCGTCATGAGACAAAGCAGAACCAGCACCAATTTCGTGTATTTCATCTATGTCTCCTTTACGCCGTCGCTGTCGAGCTTTGCTCAGCCTGTATGAACTGAAGTAAATCCGCGTTGATGATGTCCTTGTGAGTGGAGCACATGCCGTGCGGCAAGCCCGGGTAAACTTTCAGTGTGGCGCCCTTCACGAGCTTAGACGACACAAGCGCACTGATAGCGATCGGCACGACCTGATCGTCGTCGCCATGCATGATGAGCGTCGGCACGTCAAACTTCTTGAGATCTTCAGTGAAGTCTGTCTGTGCGAACGCCTTGATGCACTCGTAAGTAGCGAGCAGGCTGGTTAACATCGTTTGCAAAAGGAAACTATCGAGCAAGCCTTGAGAAACTTTTGCACCTGGCCTGTTGAAGCCATAGAACGGAATTCTGAACTCAGTCATAAACTGGTGGCGATCGGCTTGCACCGCAGCGCGCCACTGATCGATCACTTCGATCGGAAACCCGTTCGGATTTGATTCCGTCTTTTGCAAGAATGGTGGCACCGCGTTGATCAGCACCGCCTTCGCTACGCGTTTGGTACCGTGACGACCGATGTAGCGAGTTACTTCGCCACCACCGGTCGAGTGGCCAACGTGAATTGCGTCTCTTAGATCGAGCGTCTCGACAAGCTCCGCGAGATCGTCTGCGTAAGTATCCATGTCGTTGCCGTTGCTCGGTTGGCTCGAACGGCCGTGACCGCGACGGTCGTGGGCAACGCAGCGATAACCATTCCGGGCAAGAAAAAACATCTGATCCTCAAAAGCATCGGCGGTAAGTGGCCAGCCATGACTAAAAACCACGGGCTGACCAGTGCCCCAGTCTTTGTAGTAAATCTGCGTTCCGTCTTTTGTCGTGATGGTGCTCATATCAATCCTCTCTTCTGGTTGGGGTTGTTGGAGGATTTTGCGCGCGATGGATTACTTTCGAAACCCTAAATAGTACAGGTGGAAGATCACCCGATAGGGTTATCTTTGCGCGGGCGAACAACCGTGACGCGAAGTCCAAACAATCTCGCGTCCACCGAATATGCGCCGGGACCGAGAAAGGCGAGCGCGGCCGAAGTTAGTATCCCGAGAAGGTAGATACCAACGACGGGTTGGTTGACCAAAAGCAGATTCGCTATGGCTGCAACGCAGGCAACGATCGAGCCTGCAAGTGTGAGGAACCCCAGCAGAAGGCTGAGCGAAACCAAGGCGATCAGCGAAACGACCAACCAATACAGCGTCTTAGAGGAAAAATGGAATCGATGCGTGAAGTTCAACGCGAATATCGCTGCGACAGCTAACCTTAAAAGGAGTAGTCCTATCCCAGGGCCACCTTGAGGAAACATGGCGTAGAGCCTTTGCACGGAAGTAAGTTATTAGCTTTGCTGAGAGGGGAACACCCCCTTTTGAGGGATACAGCCTCTCGGCTGAACGGATCAGAATTGAACCTTCAGAGCCAACTGAATCGAACGCGGACCGCCGATCTGATACAGAGGATTGAGCCCGCCATTGGCGCCACCCGCACCGAGACTGTTCGCCAGCGTTTGGCTTGAGCGGCCAAACAACGGATTGGTTAAGACGTTTGTAGGACTACCGAAGTTCGGGTGATTGAAGATGTTGAAAAACTCCGCACGAAAACGAAGCCCCACTCTGTCCGTCAAATGAAATTGTCGCTGCACTCCGACATCAGCCTGCCAGGCGCCGAAACCTCGTAGCACATTGCGTCCGAGATTGCCCTGTGTGCCTGCGGGCGCTGAACTAAAAGCTGCGCGATTGAAAATCTTTCCACCAGGAAATTGCGAGCCACGGATCTCGAGAGGAATGCCTGGAATTACGTTTGGTCGAGGAGCGAGCTGCGTGCCCGCCGCGAAGAAACTTCCGCCAACGACGTTCACTGGCGGAGCCGATCTGGCGAAGATAAAAGTGTCGATCGACCAGTCCCTCAGTATCGCTCGTCCAGTTTTGTCTGATCCAAGGGAAGGCAACTCATACGTGACGCCTGCGGTGAATGCATGCCGGATGTCGAAGTCGGAATTTCCGCGGTCAACGTTGGGATCCGCGATCTGACCGGGCGTATTGATATTCGTGGCAATCGCATCTGTCGAAGCGATATCGATCGAATGTGACCATGAGTACGAGCCCAACGCCTGCAAACCGCGTGACAAACGGCGCTGAAACTTCACCTGTAACGCGTGGTAGTCGGAGGTCGCAGAATTGTCGGTGAAGGCAATGAACTCAAAATTCGGATTTACGTTGAATAGGTTCGTTACTCGGAGCAACTGCCTTCCGATCGCGCCGACGTAAGTGGCCGAGAGGCTCTGATTATTTCCGATCGACTGCTCGAGAGCGACATTCCATTGATAGGTCCGCGGTAGTTTCAGATGAGGATCGGCAACGAGCATTGTTGCCGCGGGTAGATTTGTAGTCAGTGGAGGAGGTGCAGCGTCTTGAGGACTCAGCGGAAACGGTGCTCCCGAAAAGTTTTTGTCAGCACTGTAGGGGAAAAAGCTGGACACGCCTCCGAGCGATCCCTGTCCGAGATCGTAAAAGATTCCAAAGCCCGCGCGCAGGGCGGCGTCCCAACTTCGTATTCCACGGAATTGATAAGCAACGCCGACTCTCGGTGCAAAGTTTCCGTAGGTCGTTTCGTACAGCGGCGTGCCGCGAGGTGCGAGGGTCAGCGTTGCTGGATCGTTCAGGCCGATCACGGTGAACGGATCGTTCTCGCTGTTCTTGCCGTTGAGCGCTGGATTGACGTCCCATCTCAAGCCGTAAGTGATCGTTAGTCGAGGCGTGATCTTCCAGGTGTCCTGGCCAAACAACGAGAAGTTTTGCGACAACAGCGCATTGGTTTGAAAGGAGCTCGACTGGGCCAACAGTGCTGTGCCCGATAACGCACCTCCCGGTGTGCTACTCACTCCCGAGAACGCCACAAATTGATGGTAAGCAGCCGGACTGCTGAATGGAGCGAGCCAGCGATAGTCCACGCCGAATTTCATTTGATGGCTGCCCTTTGTCACCGACAAGTTGTCGATAAGATTCACCTGGCGTTGTTCACTCGTCCCTTGCTTGCCTTGAACATATTCTCCGACACCTAAAACGATAAATAAGAAAGTGCCATTAGCCGAGGTGATGCCCGCGGGGAACAAGATCGAATCAGCCGGCGGTATGGCGCCGCCGAAATCGTCCATCACGAAATCGATATCAATTCTGTGATTGCTGTAGTTCGCTCGCACTTCGTTACTGATCTCCGGGCCCATAATTTGTGTCAGGCCGATTGTTGCGGTGTGGACTGAGGATGACAATGAACTCGTCGTGCTGAGCACCCGACCCGACGTGAAAAACGGCCCGCGTTGCTCCAAGGTGGATGGTGAAAAGTTATACCTGCCAAACAAGTGAAGCTTGTCGCGGAGGGAATGATCGATGCGGATGCTGTAAGCATCAAGCGCCGAGCGATCCGAAAAACTCGCATTGAATTGCGCGACGCCGGCTGCGAGTGCCGGGCCATTGGCAACCGGAAATGCGTTCAAGTATGGACGCATTGCTGCTGGAGCTTGCTGACGAGCCTGGCTGTCCGGCACGACTGTTTGCATGCTCCTCGGCTGGCGCAACCGTTGGCCTTCGTACGAGAAGAAAAAGAACGTCTTGTCTTTAACGAACGGACCACCAAGCACGCCGCCAAAATCATTCAACCGCTCCGCCGGTTTTCGAAGACCATTGAAGTTGACAAACCAGTCTCTCGCATCGAGCACGTCATTGCGAAAATACTCGAACAGCGTGCCGTGAAAAGCATTCGTTCCGGATCGCGTGACAATCGAGATCTGACCGCCCGGAGTGCGGCCGAACTCAGGAGCAAACGAAGACGTCTGGATGCGGAATTCCTGCATCGCATCGACCGACACCAAACTGTTTGTTCCGCCCGAAGCGCTAAGCGCAGGCAGAGCGCCGGAAGCACTCTGCATCATGGCTACGAATCCGGTGACGCCGAAATTAGCGCTGACGCCATCGACTGTGAAATAGTTAGCGTCCGCGCGTTGGCCATTCACACTGAATTGTCCCTGATCGTTGAAGGTAGACGGAGTGAGCACTACACCAGGCGTCATCTGTATTAGCGTCTGGAAACTTCGACCGTTGAGAGGAACATTCTCGACAAAGGTACGGTTTATCACGGTGCTAACCGTGGCCGACTCGGTATTTACCAGAGGCGCGCCACTCTCCACCATGACAGTTTCCGAAACATCGCCGAGCGTCATCTGCAGGTCGATGCGCAACGCGTCTTGTACGTGAAGAACCACACCAGGCTTGATTAACTTCTTGAACCCTGATTTTTGTATTTCGAGATGATAGGCGGCGGGTGGAAGATTCGCGAGGTGATATTCGCCTGAACCATTCGTCACGCACTCATAACGAATGTTCGTAGCGGCGCCGACCGCAGCCACCTGAGCGTCTACGATCAGGGCGTTCGCCGGATCCGTGATACGTCCCGCAAGTGAGGCATTGGTGGATTGGGCCTGAACCCATGTGAAAGAAGTGAGGAGGATGAATACTAATGCAGCAATTCGTTGCACAGTCCAAACCTCACATTCCAAACTGGATGCGCGAGACTAATGCCCAATTCGAGTTGGTGTCAATGCCGCGAAAGTGTTATTGGCCAATAACCCGATAGTGTGATGCGCGTTCTTCCGATGCAAAGGACATACTGAGCTGAATGTGATACGCGTTCTTTCGATGCAAAGGACATACTGAGCTGAATGTGATACGCGTTCTCCGATGGAAAGGACATACTGAGCTGAATGCGATACGCCGAAGGCGTTGGCAAATTTCAGCCCAGGGTTGCTTCAACCCTGGGTGAGCAAGGAGAAAGAGGAACCAACGCTGAAAGCGTTGGCGAGCGACGCGTAACAATCGCCAACCCTTTCAGGGTTGATTGTGAATGTAGATGATTGAACCGAAGGTTGTCGCAAGCTCCAACCTTTGGGCTGAAATTAGCCAACGCCTTCGGCGTATTTGGCCCTGAAAACTGAAATGTATCAGTACCCTTGAGAAATGTATCAGTACCCTTGAGATAAGATATGCGGACCATGGAGAAACCGCGCGGACGACGATCGGTCATCCAGCTTGGCCTCGTATGCGCCTTCCTGCTGCTGGCGTGTTGCCCTTCCGCGCTTGCGCTGAATCCGGAGCTGGACGTCAGCCAGTATGCTCATATGTCGTGGAAGATGCGCGACGGTTTCCCGAAAGGCGAGATCTCCTCGTTGGCTCAAACTCCGGACGGTTATCTCTGGCTAGGCACGGAGTTCGGTTTGTTTCGTTTCGATGGTGTGAGGAGTGTCCTTTGGCGTCCACCGGCGGGCCAGGAACTTCCTTCCAACTGGATCTTCAGTTTACTGGTTGCGCGTGACGGAACTCTTTGGATTGGTACGGAGAAGGGCCTTGCAAGTTGGAAAGATGGCAAGTTCACGCAGTACGCGGAACTCGGCGGGCGGTACATCTTCAGCGTGCTGGAGGATCGCGAAGGAACGGTGTGGGTTAGCGGAATGGCAGTGGTAGTTGGAAAACTCTGTGCGATTCGGAATGGCAGTGTTCAGTGTTACGGAGATGACGGCAGTCTTGGTCGCGGAGTTTTCAACCTGTACGAGGACAGCAAAGGCAATCTGTGGGCGGGAGTGAAGGACGGGCTGTGGCGATGGAAGCCTGGACCACCAAAGTTTTACTCGCTTCCGGGCGAGCCAGACGGCATCCAGTGTTTGGGTGAAGACGAGGACGGCACGCTGCTCGTCGGTTGGAACAAGGCGATTCACCGGTTTATTGACGGCAAACCGGAACCGTATTCCATTCCGGGAAGGGAAGGGCAGATCCGAGCCCGAAGGCTGCTGCGCGATCGGGATGGCAGTCTGTGGATTGGAACCTGGAACGAGGGGATTGTGCGTGCGCGCCAGGGAAGGTCAGATCTATTTGGGTTATCACACGGCCTGTCAGGAGAAACCTGTAACACGCTTTTTGAAGATCGCGAAGGTAATATTTGGGTAGCCACCGTAAGCGGACTCGATCGCTTTCGCGACTTCGCGGTCGCTACGTTTTCTGTCAATCAAGGTTTGTCGAGTCCCAGGATCCAATCTGTTCTTGCGGACGGGGATGGAGGCGTTTGGCTCGCGACTCGTAATAACCTGAACCGGTGGCATAACGGGCAGATTACGGTCCTCAACGTCAACTCCTACACACGGGATGGCAAACTCACTGCTTTCATTCCGAACTCTCTTTTTCAGGATGATACTGGCCGAGTCTGGGTCTCTACGCCATTCGAGTTCGGGTATCTCGACAACGAACGGTTTATTCCGATCAGCAGTGTGCCGGGAGCTGTGACCGCTATGGCCCAAGACACGGGGAAGTCTCTTTGGATCGGTAACGAGCATGCCGGTTTATTTGAAGTGTTTGGCGGGAAAGTGGTCCGACAGATTCCCTGGTCCAGGCTCGGACACGAAGACAATGTGAGCACCATGGCCGCCGATCCAAAAGGTGGGCTATGGCTTGGTTTTTTTCTTGGCGGGGTCGTCTACTACAACCACGGTCAGGTCCAAACGTCATACTCAGTTGCTAACGGACTGACCGCCGGCCGTGTGGGCAGCATTCAACCGGAACAAGACGGTGCGCTTTGGATTGCAACTGAGGGTGGGCTCAGCCGGATAAAAAACGGACACATCGCGACGTTGACCAGTGAGAATGGACTGCCATGCGACATGGTTCATTGGGTCGCGGAAGACGACGCCCGGTCCTTTTGGCTCTACACACCGTGCGGTCTGGTGCGTCTTGCACGGAGCGAATTGGACGCTTGGACCACGGCAGTGGACCATGACCTAAACGCGAAGCCAAAGATCCGCGCCACGCTTTTCGACAGTTCAGACGGAGTAAGGAACCTCGCAGCCGCAAACCACTTCAATCCGCAAGTCGCCAGGTCAATGGATGGCAAGCTGTGGTTCTCCACAGGCGACGGCGCCAGTGTCGTGGATCCCAAATACCTTCCATTCAACAAACTTCCGCCCCCTGTGCAGATCGAACAGTTCGTGGTGGATCGCAAGACTTACGACGCGATCTCTGCTGCCAACGGACGATTGCGCCTGCCACCGTTGATACGCGATCTGCAAATAGACTACACGGCCCTAAGCCTCGTCGCCCCCGAAAAAATTCTCTTCCGATACAAGCTTGAAGGCCGCGATACCGATTGGCAGGACGCCGGTACTCGCCGCCAGGTCTTTTATAACGATCTTGGTCCAGGCAACTACCGCTTTCGCGTGATGGCTTGCAACAACAATGGTGTGTGGAACGAGGCCGGGACGTACATCGATTTCGAGATCGCGCCCGCTTACTATCAAACCGCGTGGTTTCGCGTCTCTGCCGTTATCCTGTTTCTGTTGGCGCTCGGTGCCCTTTATCACCTACGACTGCAACAAGTGGCGCGCGTAGTGCGCGGGCGCATGGAAGAACGAGTCGAAGAAAGAGAGCGCATCGCGAGAGATTTGCACGACACTCTTTTGCAGAGCGTGCAGGGCCTTATTCTGAAGTTTCACGCCGTCTTAAAACAGGTACCTGCCGATCTTCCCGCTCACGCCGCTCTGGAGAAAACACTAGATCACGCAGATGAGGTTTTGGCGGAAGGAAGAGATAGTATTCGAAATCTACGGGTCAATTCTGCGTCGTTGAGTGATTTACCCGCGGCATTCGTTTCGGTCGCCGAAGAGACGTCGCAGGGTCGTGGTGCGATCTTCAAGGCCGTGGTTGAGGGTCGTGTTCGTGACTTACACCCGCTGGTGCTCGAGGAGTGTTACTGCATCGGTCGCGAAGCCATCATCAATGCGTTAAGCCATTCCGAAGGTCAACACGTCGAGGCCGAGATAGCCTACGATGCGCGGCAGTTTCGTCTACGCGTTCGTGACGACGGTCGAGGGATAGAACCGAAGATCCTGGAAGCAGGCGGCCGTTCGGGTCATTGGGGGCTTCAGGGAATGCGGGAGCGCGCGGAAAAGATTGGCGGTCAGTTGAGATTCTGGAGCCGGCCGGAAACTGGCACTGAAGTCGAGCTGACCGTGCCTGGTGCGACTGCGTATCAAGGTTCGTCTTGCAAACCGAAGAAGTCTTTTATCCACCGGTTACGCGGATTGTTCGTGGATTAGATTTCGATGATGCCGCGTTTCACGGCGATCGTTACGGCGTGTGTACGATCGTTTGCGCCGAGTTTGGAAAGAATGCTCTTCATGTGCGCTTTGATCGTTTCTTCGGAGACGTGGAGAAGTTGGGCCACCATTTTGTTGGCGTTACCCGCGGCGACTTGCCGCAGCACCTGGATTTCGCGTTCAGTCAACGCATCGTCGCTGTGATGCTGGGCCATCTCGACGGCGACTTCAGCGGGAATTCTCTTTTTGCCGGCATGGACCGTGCGGATCGTGTCGATCAACTCCTTGCGCACCATGTTCTTTAGCAGGTAGCCTGCGGCTCCCGCTTTGAACGCGCGCGCCGCCTGAGCGTCACCCGTGTAAGTAGTCAGCACGATGATGCGGGCTTCGGGAAACTCTGCGCGTATTTTCAGAATCGCGTCGATGCCGTTGACCTCGGGCATTTGCACGTCCATCAGGGTCACGTCAGGGCGGTGAGTGCGGAACTGTTCGACCGCCTCGCGCCCGTTGCTGGCTTGTGCGACGAGGAGCATGTCCTCCTCATTCGCCAGCACGGCGGCGATACCTTCGCGCAGCATCGGATGATCGTCCACCGAAAGGATTCGAATTGGACCACTGGCATTCATAGGAACCGTGCGGACGAGTCTACTACGAATCAGTCCAGAGGAGTACTACGCCGAAGGCGTTGGCTAATTTCAGCCCAGCGGTTGGAGTGGTAGCGACAACCTGGGGGTCGCGTCAAGTAGCCGAAACAACTCTGAAAGGGTTCGCCGTTGCCGAACCCTTTCAGGGTTGAATCTGTCTAAAACTGCATACCCAAGGTTGTCGCTGCGCTCCAACCGTTGGGCTGGAATTAGCGAACGCCTTCGGCGTTACGAAACTGTTAGTCGTGCTCGGGTAGTCTCGTTCGCTGTATGGTGTCGCTGCGCTCCAACCGTTTGGACTGGAATTAGCGAACGCCTTCGGCGTACGAAACCGTTAGTCGTGCTCGGGTAGTCTCATTCGTCGTAAGGTTGTCGCTGCGCTCCAACCGTTGGGCTGGAATTAGCGAACGCCTTCGGCGTTACGAAACCGTTAGTCGTGCTCGGGTAGTCTCATTCGCTGTAAGGTGTCGCTGCGCTCCAACCGTTGGGCTGGAATTAGCGAACGCCTTCGGCGTTACGAAACCGTTAGTCCTGTTCAAATTCGAAATCGACGCCAAACTGCTTCGGAAAATCATCGCCACCTACGCCGGCGCCCATCACAACGTCGTTTGCTTCGCCGATCAAGGTTAGTTCGGGAGCTTCGTAATTGTTTTGCATTGGCTTACCTCCTTTCTTCCAGGCATTCTCACAATTTTAGTAAGCCTTATGCGGCTCGAAGAACTTGTCCTGCTAGCTCATGTTCGGCGCGATTCCGCAGCCATAGTTCGAGCAAAATGATCTGGCGCAGCTGCGACTCGTTGCAGTCCAGCCCGAGGCACAAACGCTCCAGACGCGCGCGAAGGCTGTCGCGATCTACAAACCCTCGCTCCACTGAATGCAACTTCTTCGCATGCAGCAGCGTGCGAGCCAATGGCCGTGAAGCCTCCTGCCACGGCGCGTTGAACGAGCCTTTCGATCGCCGTTCGCGCAGTTTGAGCGGCCACAGATCAGCTAAGGCAGCGCGCATCAATCTCCGCGGTTCACCCGGCCGGCAAAGAACATTCGCCGGTACGCTCATGAGAAACTCGACGAGCGGCCGGTGGCTAAATGGGTGCGTGTAATCCAGGTGCTGTAACGGCTCGGGTGCTTGCAACGTACGAAGTTGAAGGGCTAGCGACAGACAATAGAAATGCTTCCGGCGCTCCGGCGCGGCCTGCAGCCAATCGTTTGAAAAGAAGTTTGACGATTCAGAAATACCGGTCCGATCGCTGAACTGAGATGAAAGCGATGTTTCAACGCTCTTCGGCGCGTATGAACCATCCGCAGTCGCGTAAATGGCGGCTGGCGTCAACCTTGGCGGAAGGGCCGCCTGGGCTGCGTGCCAAAGAATCTGGTAAACAGAACGCCGGAGGATCTTGCTCCACGCGACTGCTTCTCCAAACGCGCGGCCAAATTGAAAACGACGTAACGAGGCGGCGACTTGAAGACTGTCGTCATACCAGTTACCCGTCAACAGGTCGCCATTCTGTCCGGTCAGAATTGTTTTCGCGCCAGCTTGTCTCGCAGTCGCCGCAACCGATCCGAGCACGGCTTGAAAAGCCTCGGGCATCGCGCCATTCGCCTGTCCTTCGGCGATGACGGGAACGTCGTGCGTCGAGATGCGCGTTCCTTCAATTCCGCAGTGTGATTCGACTTCGCGAATGAACGGTTCGTCGAGCGAGTTCCGCCACGTGAAGCTCACCGTCGAAACGCGCGGCGCGCTGACAGCACCATTTCGAATCAGATGGTTGGCGAGGCAAACCACTGACGACGAATCAAGACCGCCGCTCAGCTCGGCGAGCACCGGTGATTCAGTCTGCAGCCGAACGGCCACGGCCTCACGAAACAGTGCGCGCAATTCTTCTTCGTACCGGTGCTCGTTCTGATAACGGATCGTGTCGCCGATCGGCATGGACCAGAACCGGCTGATCTTCGTTTCATTTGGCGAAACACACACCGTGTGACCGGGCGGAACTGAGTAGATGCTTTTGTACGGCGTCCGATTCGCGCAGCCACCAAACGTGAGAAACCCGGCGACAAATTGCTCGTCGAGCTCAGTAATTCCTGTTTCCTCAACTAGAGACTGCAAACGGTTGGACCACTGAACGCGTCCGTTTTGCACGTGATAGTAAAGAGGACGCACGCCTGCGAAATCGCTGGCCAGGATGGTGGTCCTGGTCTCGCGATCGCGAATCACCAAACTCCAATCGCCGATCAGGTGAACGAAACCAGCGGCGCCCCAGCGCTCGTACGCGGCGCGCGCAATCTCTTCGTTAGTGATCGTGTTTGTGAACGAGTCTCTCAATCGCCACCGTAAGTCGTCACGATTGTCGAGTCGTCCGTCCCAGTGCAGGACTTCGCTTCGCGTATTGTGAATCGCACTCAACTGTCGTGTGTTCGCGAGCATCTTCTTTCTCCTTACACCACATGCAGCGGCAACAGCCGTTTTTGGTACCCGGCGGAGCCGTACACAACCCGGCCATCCACTTCCACCCAGGCGTGCGAAAAGAACGGCGACGGACGATAACCGATGACGAGACGCGCGTTGATGCCATGCCGTCTGAGCAATCGAACCGTGCACACCGCTCGTTGCAGACACAGCACCGGCTTCCAGTAAAAGCACGTCGCGAGGAGGACGGCATCACAGATCGCGCTTTCCAATTCGGCGCGGGTCGACCCACTCGAAACAGACCGCTGTTTTAACTGCGACAGAATGCGCCCGGATCCGAGTAGTGAAAGGACCACTTCATAACGCACGAGCTCATAAAACGCTCTGAACACAAGCCCGGCTTTTGTCATCGTGCAACCTCTCTTTTGATTAGCGCCTGCTGCTCGAGTGCCGCCAGGAAATTCAGTGTGTGCTCGCGTGCAGTAGCTCCCGCGAGCTGATACGCACTGCTGATCTCTTGAGCGATGGCCTCGAGTGGCAGTTGCTGCTCGATCCCACGCCAGATCCGCGCGCCGGTCTCGTTGGAAGTGAACAAACGCCCGTTACCAGCGTGCAAAATCACCACTCCGTCGTCGTGGAAAGAACGCACTGCTTCAGGACTGACCGTAAAACTGATTTCTGTAGTTCGATTCATCATGGCAAGCATAATAGGCCCGCCGGAAAATTCGAGACACACTTGTTACGGTAGGAATGAGGCCGTGTGTTTCTGTGGGTGGGAGATACTTCGAAAGTGTTAGGTGCGAAAGGCGACGCGACCGGGAACCGTCAGAGTGATCGTGGTGCCGGACTCCGGAGAACTGACGATGGTGAACTTGCTGTCGATGCGTTCAGCGCGTTCTCTCATGCCGCGTAAACCGAAATGACCTTCCTTGCCTTGCTCTCCGATTTCGGAGTCAATGCCTCGGCCGTTATCGCTGACACGCAACGTGAGATCGTGTGCATAATCGAGCGTTACGTCCAAACGGTCGCCGCCGGAGTGCGCACAGGCATTTCGAATCGCTTCGTAACCAATTCGGTAAATCTCGTCACGAACAATCGGGTGCATCTCTCTCGACTGTCCATTTACGACAAACGATACCTCCGCGCTCCTTGCGATACCGCATTCATCGATCGCCCGGCGAAACGCCTGGGCCAGATCGTTCTTTTCCGTGGTTGATGATCGCAGGGAGAGAAGTGCGGCGCGTCCTTCGTCAGTCGCCTGGGCCAGCCACGTCGCCAACTGTTCCATCGCCCCGACCATACGCGTGTGATCGCCGGCGTTCTTCAACGCATGATCCGCCACCATCTTGCTTCCCTGGACCGTTTGCAGCAGCGTGTCGTGTAGTTCGCGCGCGACGCGAGTGCGCTCGGCCAGACGTTCGTCAAAGCGCGCGCTCATCTGACGTGAAATCTGGGCCACGCGCAAACGATAAACGAGGCCGACCAGTAGAATTCCCAGCGCAACCATCGCCGCAACGAACCAGCGCGTTTGGTAGAAATAAGGTTGTTGCGTGATGCTAAAAACCACGCCCTGCCGGTCCCAGATGCCATTGCGATTACAGGCGCGAATATGTAACGCGCGCGTCCCGACGGGAATGTTGCTGTAGATTGCAACCGGATTAGCTGGCGCATCGAGCCATTCCGAGTCGACTCCATCCAGCCGGTATTGCAGGCGGATTTTTTCGGGTGCGGAGATTTCTACGGCGGCGAAAAAGATCTCGACGTGATTGGTTCCCGGTGGCAAAACGATTTCGTTGCCGGCGGGTTGTTTGTTGCGGCCGATCGTCACGTCAGTCAAATAAACGGAAGGCTTAGTGTTCGTGATTGCCAAGCGATGTAGATCGAACATCGCTAACCCGTTAGGAGTAGCCGCGTAAAGTTTGCCCTCACGAGTCAAAGCCAGCGTGCGACCCGGGCCAACAGCCATGGAGGTATTTAATCCATCAGCCGTCGAAAACGCTTCGAGATCCAGAGGCTCATCGTGCGACCGTGAGTGTGCAAAATTGCCCGGTTGCACCCTCGTAAACAAATTCATCCCGGCAAACCATATTTCTCCCTGTTCAGTTTCGACCATGTCATAAGCCGCTAAGTCGTTCATGGTATCGGCGCGCGCTTTGTCGAGCCGGCGAGTAACTGCGTCGCCTTCGCTGCCCTCCATAACCATGAAAAAGCCGCCGTCTCGATCCTCTCCAACAGGAACAACGAATGCTTTGGGAACGGACGAGAAATTCTCGAAACGATCACCCACCAGCCGGTTGAGGCCGTGCCGCGTCCCGACCCAAATGTTTCCGTTCCGATCTTCAAATACTCTCAGGATTGAATTAGCTGAAAGTCCATCAATAGTCGTAAACGTGCGAAACTGTCCCGCCTTCAGCCGGGTTAGACCGCTGTCGCCACGTGTGCCGAACCACACCGAGCCGTCGCGCGCTGCGACGATGTTAGCGACCCGATCGTCTGCCATTCCCTCGTTCTTCGAATATTGAGTAAACGTGCCGTTGTGATAACGAAAAGCGCCGCCACCCCACGTGCCGATCCATAGATCGCCATTCGCATCCTCTGCGAGCGCATAAACGCAACTATTCTTCAGGCCGTGCTTTTCGCTGTAGGTTTGAAAATGAGTTCCATCGAAACGCGTGAGGCCGCCACAATTCGCGCCCGTCCAAATGGCCCCGTCGTGCGTCGTAATCACCGTCATGAGCACATCGTTAGGCAGTCCATCTTCTTTCGTAAACATTCGGATCGCACGGTCTTTGAATCGATACATTCCGTCGCCATTTGTGCCGACCCACAAATTACCGTCTCGATCGCTGGAAAGAGAGCGTACCTTCATTCCGGCATCCACGACTTCAAGCCCGGTTGATGTAGCGCGAAACAGACCGTGCTCTCTTCCGATCCACACCGAACCTTGTGCATCCTCATACGCCCGGTACGCCTGGTTACCCTTCAGACCGTAGCTTGCTAACTTCTGGATCCGGCCGCCGGTTTCCCGGGCCACGCCCAGAGCCGTGCAGTACCAGGTGTTGCCTTGATGATCTTTCAGAACATCAAAGATCTCATTCTCCGTGACTCCCAGTTGAGCAGCGAGTTGCGGATGCGGCACAACCTCCGATTCGGCTAATTCCATCAAGCCTTCTGCATTCATTACCAATAAGTGGCCATCGGGTGCTTCTTCAATTCGGCTGGTCAACACGCGTGGTCCAACAGCGACGAACTGGTTCCCATCGTAACGAAACAGCCCATCAGCCGTTCCTACCCACAGCACGCCATTTTTACTAAAGCGAAGGGACCAAACCTGGCTCGCTTTGCCGGGACCTGGTTGGTAGGAGGTTCCGCCAAGTGTGAACTGATTGAAATTAGACGAAGGTATATGTATCAGACCCTCAAACGTGGCAACCCAGAGATCTCCGTTCGGAGCCAGCGCCAGCGACCGAGGTCGCGGTTTAGTGAAATTGTAGAAATTTTTTCCGTCGAAGCGACTAAGGTTGTCGTTATTGGTGATTAGCCAAAGAAATCCATCGTTGGTTTGTAAGACCTGATCGACTACAGCGCCGGGGAGACCCTCATCGACGGTGAAGTGCGTACGGAGGAAGCTGCTCGCCGGTTGATTTGGATCGAGCGCGTGGGCAGGAACACCCAACAGGAAAACCCAAAGCGCAGCGAGCACCAGGTCTCTGATTTTGTTTGGAACGTTCACGAGGCTGCTGCGGAATGTCGGTGGACCGGCTCGATCAAAGCGGCAGCAGCCCGCGACGAGTCGCAATCGTGACTGCATGTGTCCGATCGTTTGCGCCCAGTTTGTCGATTATGTTCTTGATATGAAAGTTGACCGTGTTTTCGGAGATTGAAAGTTGATCGGCGATCTGTTTGTTCTTGTAGCCGTCGCGAATCAGTTGCAGCACCCCCAACTCGCGAGGCGTTAAGTCTTCTTCACCCAAATGCTCGGCGAGAAGAGCCGCGACCTCAGCCGGCACATGCCGTTTGCCTGAGTGAACCGATCGGATCACTTCTAGTAGCTGGTCCTGTGGCATGCTTTTGAGAACGTAACCTGCCGCTCCCGAACGAAGTGCGCGCTGAATCTCGCCATCGCTGTCCGAAGACGACAGCATGATGATTCGGGCATTCGGGAACTCTCCGCGGATGGCGATTAGTATGTCGGTACCATTGGCGCCGGGAAGACGGAGGTCCATCAGCGTGATGTCTGGCCGGTGACGACGAAACTCGGCTATGGCCTCGATTCCGTTGGCCGCCTGGCCCACGAGGACCATGTCTGGCTCGGTCTCGAGAATCGTGGCGAGGCCCTGCCGAAAGACCGGATGATCTTCGACACTCAGGATGCGGATCTGTTTGACGTGCGCCACGGGTAATTCTCCGAGTTGGCGCAGTCTAACTTATGCGTGTGTCGTTAGCCAGTTTAAGGGTCTATTGAAACTGAAGGTTGAAACGAAGCCTGCTAAAGTAGTGATCGTGGAGCTTGTCTAACGCGAGTTCGTAAATAGAGTTGCAGAGGTCAGGGGAGGAAACATGCGAGACATAACGAGACGAGACGCGCTGACGAAGATGGCTGGTGGAGCTGCCTTGGCTCTTACAGTCGGAGGAAATACTTTTACGAATGGAGAAGATCTGCAAGGTTCGCAAGCCGCTCCGGCACGAGCGTTCAGCGGACAACACGCACCGAAACCCCTGCCGTTCGATCCGGCGAAGGTAAAAGGGCTGTCCGAAAAGCTGATCAAGTCGCATTGGGAAAACAACTATGGTGGCGCCGTCAAAGCATTGAACACGATCGAGCAGCGGCTCGCCGCGATGCTGCTCGAAAAGGATCTGCCAGCTTACATCTACGGAGATCTGAAACGTGAAGAGTTGGTCCGTACGGGCTCGGTTGTGCTGCATGAATACTATTTCGCCAACCTCGGCGGTGACGGTAAAGTCAGCGGCAAAGCTCTCGATCTGGTCAAGCAATGGTTTGGAAGTTACGAGCAGTGGGAAGCAGAGTTCAAGAAAACTGCAAACGCACTCAGTGGCGGTTCAGGCTGGACGATTCTTTCTTACAACCTGCACACGGGCGAGGTTCACAACTACTGGGCCTGGGATCACATGCACAACGCGCCACTGGGCTATCCGTTGTTGGTGCTGGACATGTACGAACACGCTTATCACATGGACTACGGCGCCGCCGCTGCTAAATACATCGATGCTTTCATGCAAAACGTGAATTGGGATGAAGTGAACCGTCGAGTTGAAGAGATTCGGATTCGTAAGTAGAACGTCTTAGCGGATCTTCGTGATCACGATGCGCACGGTTTGCGTTGGACGATCCACGGTTACTCTCGCCGTTTCGGCGCGTTCCATTGGCTCGTTTCGCGGACTTGGAACCCATGTGCGATCGCTGCGTGCCGAGATGACCAACTTCTGACCGACATATCCGTTGATCGTCACCTGACCTTGCTCGTCAGTCTGCACAGAGCGCGTCAGGCTCGAGTCGCTTTGCGTTACGTCCGTGACGCTGAGGAATGCTTTCGTGACCGGTGAGCCATCGGACCAGACCACACTGACCTTCACGACACTCGGCGGTAGTTTCGGAGGTACACGTATCACCAGGTCGTTCAACTGTTCACCAGGTCCGACATTGATCGCTTGCGCCTGTTCTTTATCGATCACACCGGGATAAAACGACGGTGGATATGCATTGGTCGGATCGTCTGGCTCGGGAAAGCGAGTGTGATTGACAGTGATGAGATAGCGACCGCGTGGAACTGCCGAGAAATCGAAGTTTCCCTTATCGTCGGTGCGGTCAAGCTTCACTTGGTTCTCTTTTGGATTACCGCCGGGTTCGACGAGTCCTACGAGTATGTTAGCCACCGGTTCACCGTCGGCGTTGACGACCCGTCCATTAACGCGGCCGTTATCGGTGACATACCAGCGGACACCCCCGCATCCACGATCGGCTACCATTATCTCGTATTCGTTCTTCGAGGTTGTCAGCGCGTCGGGAAGGTGTAGCGTGATTTTGTATTTGCCCGCTGGCAGACCACTAATGCTAAAACGTCCTTGAGCGTCGGGACGAATCTCTTTTCGTTGTGATTCACCTTCGATTGTGATCGAAATATCCGAGCTGAGTAGTTCGCCTTTCCTACCCTCAGTGCGATCGATGCCGCCATGGATCGTGACACCCGAACGAGCGGATGAGAGTGTGCCAAGAAACGCGAGGTCTTCAGTTGCCTGGCTGAAAGGCTTGGTGCGGGTGCAGATGCTGGTCGTCAGTTTGTCCTGGTAGCGGTAGGCATAAACGAGATAACGCTGACCTGCTTTGAATCGGACGCCACAGTCACCGCCGCCGCGTCCCGTGAACACTTCGATTTCCGTGCCGGTCACACCCGAATACGCTTGCTCGACCGAGAACTTGACCGCGCGCGGCGTCCAATCTATATCGATTTGGTCGCGCTGTTTCGGCTGTTCGCTTGTTCGCTCGCCGATAACCGTGCCTGCGAAAACTGCCGCTGCCGCTCCAAAACTCTCGCACGGAGCACCACTGCCAGCGCAGGTGCACGCATTCGCTGTGGCGCTCGCCAGTAAAACAACAACCACGAATCCAAGCAGCAAAACAACTGAGCGCATGTTCGATCGACCTCTCGATTGGACATCTCTAACCGTGGAGAATACCTTACGAAGCGGGGAGGGGAACAGCCACCATGGCGCACAACGAACCAGACGATTCAGTACGCAAGCACTTGCTCTACCTTCTCAGAGGTGGCGGTGCTCATCAATCATTTGACGACTTAGTGTCGAGCTTTCCGGCTGACTTATGCAGCCGCCGCATCGAAGGCCTGCCGTACACACCGTGGCAGGTGTTGGAGCACATGCGCCTCGCGCAGTGGGACATACTCGAGTTTAGCCGCGATCCCGATCATGTTTCGCCCGAATTTCCCAAGGGTTATTGGCCCAAGCCGGACGAACTCGGGACGCCGTCATTGTGGCAACAGACAATCGATCAGTTTCGTCGGGACCTGCAACAGATGGAAGCGATCGTGGAGGAGCCGTCGACAGATCTGTACGCGAAGATCCCGCACGGCGACGGTCAGACGATCTTGCGCGAAGCACTTTTAATCGTCGACCACAACGCCTATCATCTCGGCGCGCTGGCGGTAATGGCGCGAATCGTAAAGACGGTGCCTGAGTGATCGATGCAGTCTAAAGATGTGATGTTCGAGAGTTTTGCGATCCGCGATACGCGTGCGATTGCGTGGGTGAAACGCGCGTGTTTGATCGTCGTGAGTGTTTACCTCGTGATCGGGATGATCGCGGCCTACCGCGCTCTGGTTCAAGTGCACAGCCTTGAGATCCGGACGTCTGATGCCGTTCGTGAAGGCTCAGACGTCAGCGCCACGGTGGTGAGTTATGCGCGAGTACCGCTGGATATGCGGATCGAGTTGGTTCAGGACGGGCACTCCGAAGTGATTGCCGTTCAGCGTATTCCTAAGAACGAATGGTCGCTACTCGATCCGCGCACTCGAGAGTCGTCTCAAGCTGCCGTTCTTACTGACGACGTGCTCAAGCGGTTTGCTGAGGGCAAAGCCATCCTGCGGACCACGGTAATCCGCCGCCAGCAATTGGGCCGTCATCCGCCACCCGTCGTTCGCGAGCGCGTCGTGACTATTCAGCGAGACTGATCTGGTCAGCTTTCTTTCAGGGAGATTTGGATGAAGTTGTTTTTTATCGCTTTAGTATTAACCCTAACGGCAGTTACTGCGAATGCGCAGAAGTCCGCGGCGAAGCTCGAAGGTCAGGTCGTGTGTTGCGAGGAGTGTTGGGCCGAGGCTGATCGTAACAAGGTGGAGTACGGCACTGCCGAGAACTTGTTGAAGGCGAAGTCGTGCGTTGAGGGCGGCGATCCGACGTTGCTGGCGGTTCGTGAAGGCGAGGCGTTCAAACTGTATCAGTTAGCACTGGGTAAATATCGGTTGCCGGGGAAGAATTGGCTCGACTTCGTCGGCAAGCGCATCGCGGTGGAGGGCACGATTCAAACGAAGAAAGATGTAAGCACGATTCGTGTCGACAGTTTGCAAGTGATCGCACCGAGTCTCGCGGAGCGTGAAGCTGCGCAAGCGATCGGTCAGACCGCGGATCTGACACTCAAGGATCTCTCGGGAGTCGAGCAGAGTCTCCAAAGTTTAAAGGGTCGCATCGTCGTGCTGAACTTCTGGGCCACGTATTGTGTTCCGTGCCGGAAAGAGATGCCGGACCTCGCCGCGATCCAAAATGAATTTGCGCCATTGGGTGTTCAAGTCGTCGGCGTTTCTACGGATGACATAGAAGATCGCGGCAAGGTGCTGCAGTTTGTGAAAGAGACGAAAGTGAATTTTCCGATTTGGGTCGGTGGCACCACGGAGCACATGGTGCGCTTCGGTCTGGGTGCTGCTTTGCCTGGAACGGTCGTTATCGATCGCAATGGGAGGGTCGCCAAGATCATCTCCGGCGTCGTCGATCCGGCGATGTTACGAAAACGGATCGAGGCTCTGCTGGCAGTAGCAAGTAACAGTACTTCGACGGAAAAGCGCGTCACGCCGAACGAACGAAAGCCCCAGGTCTCAACGGTTCCGAGTTGACCGCTTTGACCCGGTGAGGGCCGCGCCGTGAGCGGGGCAGGAGAGAGCAACTACAAGTGGACCTACGGCGTGAGGTTGATCGCTAAACAGATCGATCGCGCGACGTGGCGCAACACTCTCACCTACCGCTTTCATCCGCGATTCACGGCAGGCATTGAATATAACCCTCTGGCTGGTAAGGTTAGTCCACTGGCAAATCTCGTGGTGATTACCGAAACGCATGAACGTCCGGCGGTGATCGTCGGCACAAGCTCCGATCGCATCGGCACGCCATCGGGACAATCGTTCTATGCAACGGCGAGCAAGAGTCTGAAACATTGGACGAACCTGCCGATCAGTCCTTACGTCGGTGTCGCTTATGGAACGTTTGAAGATCGGGCCCGCGTGATTGGAGGTTTGAACGCTGCGATTAGCGAACGTTGGAGTTCGACTATTCTATTCGACGGCGTGCGTGTCCACCCGATCGTCAATTACACCTTCGGACGCCATCAAATCGGCGCCATCTTCGAACGTGGACGCCACCCGGGCGTGAGTTACAGCATTTCTTTCTGAAATCCCGTGGCAGATACCACTCCAACTTCGTTGTGGACGCTCTGCTTACTCTTCCTTCGCTTGGGGACCACTGCTTTTGGTGGTCCGGCTGCGCACATCGCGATGATGGAAGATGAAGTCGTGCGTCGCCGCCGCTGGATGACCCGCGACGAGTTTCTCGACTTGCTCGGCGCCGCTAATCTTATCCCTGGCCCAAACTCCACCGAGCTGGCAATTCACATCGGAAATCGACGAGCGGGTTGGCAAGGATTACTGGTGGCGGGAACCAGTTTCATTCTTCCGGCAATGCTGATCGTCATGGCGTTCGCGTGGGCCTACGTTCGCTATGGCTCGCTGCCGCAAGTTGCGGGTGTGCTGTATGGCGTCAAACCCGTAATCATCGTCATCGTGCTGCAAGCTTTGTGGTCCCTCGGCCGGACGGCAGTCAAGACAACTTTCCTGGCCTTCGTTGCCGTAGCGAGTCTTGCTCTTACGCTCTTTGGAGTACACGAGCTTCTGGTTCTGTTAGCTGCGGGTGTAGTCGTCGGCGCAACGCGATTGACCTGGCGAGGACTCAAGTATCGTTCTTTTTTGCCGGTGTCGGCATCACCGATGGCGTTGTTATTGCAAACGAGCACTGCCGTTACGGCTCCGTTTGGGTTATGGCCGTTATTTCTTTTCTTTTTCAAAGTAGGTGCAGTGCTTTATGGCAGCGGGTATGTGTTACTCGCTTTCATTCGCGCCGATCTCGTCGAGCGATGGCACTGGCTGACCGAGACACAGTTGCTGGATGCGATTGCCGTAGGACAGGTTACGCCGGGGCCGGTGTTTACTACAGCGACGTTCATCGGCTACGTGCTTGGTGGAACTCGCGGAGCGTTGGTAGGAACGTTGGGAATCTTTCTGCCGGCGTTCTTCTTTGTTGCCGTGAGTGGACCACTCGTGCCGCGTATCCGAAAGTCGCTTATTGCGGGAGCCTTTCTTGACGGCGTTAACGTTGCGGCACTGGCGCTGATGTTGGTGGTTACCTATCAGCTTGGCCGTGCGGCAATAGTGGATGTGATGACAATTGCACTGGCCTTAACGAGCGCCGTTATACTCTTCCGCTTTCACGTGAACTCCGCGTGGTTGATTTTAGGTGGCGCGCTCGTGGGTTTGCTGCTGCACTGATCTTGAGAGTCGGGCATCGATGGACCACAGGCCGCCGCCAACGATCAACAGAAAAATAGAACCCAGTAACATGGCGAAGTCGGTGGTCGCAGCGTGGAGCATCCCCCAGAATCCGTAGTACGGAAACTCGCGAAGACTGAATCCCCAGAATTCATGGCCCACGAGGATAGGAATTTTAGTTGTAAGGATTGCGACGAGGATGTCGCCGATCAGCGGTATTGCGGCAAGCCTTGTAAGTAAACCTGCCAGGAGCAAAGCGCCGCACACGATCTCGACTACGCCCACAAACGGTCCCATCACTTCGGGTGCCGGAACTCCTACTTTCGCTAACCTCCCAGCACCATTCTCCGCCGGATAGAGAAACTTCTGGATTCCTTCTGAGAGAAACACGCCTCCGACTGCTAGTCGAATCAAAAACACCGCGCGCGGCGCACTCGTTTGTAGAAGTCTTTTCACATCGATCTCCTGGTTTGGGAGATTCGATGTAGCCGGCATGGTGAGAGGTTGGGCGTTTTTTACCACTAACGCGTTGTGCGTTGAGACGGATTTCTTTGCTAACGATCGAACTGCGCTGTACGTGGGCGAAAAAGCTGTCGGTGCGACCTGTGAATAAAGGAAGCGTGACGAGTTGCAGCATCAAGCCTCAAGCAAGATCTCAGGGTGCCTTTTCGCGATCGATAATAATTTAAGAGCCGCGTCACCTGGTTCTCTTGATCCCTGCTCCCAAGCCTGAATGGTCTTGGGGCTGATGTTCAGCATCATCGCAAATATCGCTTGAGAACAATTGAGTTTTTGTCGGATCTGTGCGATTTCCTTTGGTGACATTGCCTTCGGCGGTCGCGGAGCTTGAATACGAGTGACCGTTAAATCGCGACGCTTTCCACGCTCAAAGGCGACCGCATCTTTCATGGCGTCCTTGAGATCGGCAAACGCCTCATCACTCATGTAGTTCGTTTTATTTGTCTGAAGCTTCCGAGGGTTTCGTGTCTTCATGACTCGCGTTCCCTCCTAATCTGCTGGCTCAGCGCGCCGATGATGCGCGTTTGATCCGTTGACAAGTCGCCTTGCTCACCCTTGCTAAATAGGTATAGCAAGTGAATTCTACCGGCGTGTTCAAGGTACAGATACATATAACGGTAGCTGCCGCTCTTGCCGCGTGACGAGCCTGGGTCCGCCACTCGTGCCTTTCTGACGCCATGCGTGCCCCTCACAATGTCACCGCGATTCGGATTTTGAACAAGGTCGGCTTCGAGTCAAATGGGTTTTTGGTTTTGACAAGTCGCCGTAATCATAAGATTCTCCTTTGGGAGAAAAGGTCCGCCGGGATTTAGTAAGATGTGTGACTGGTCCAAAGCGCAATCACCGATCGCCTGCGATATGAGCGTGCTCTCGCCGGTTGAAAGAGAAATGCACCTCGCGAGGAGCCGGGAGCTTTTCACTAAACTGAAAACGATCAAAGAACTGTCTGATGGTTATGAGTTTCAGCTCGGTCACGAGCTGGAGGTGATATTGAAGGTTGCTGAGTTCGTCGAGGTTGAAAGACTTTGCTGTCCGTTTCTCAACTTCGCGATCGAGGTTGCAGCGGAAAATGGGCCAGTGACGCTGCGTCTCACGGGACCTGAGGGTGTCAAGGCTTTCGTTCGCGAAGAGATCAGCGCGCTGTTAGGTAACGTCATCGACTGGGATGTAATCGATCGAACACAGCACAGCGAATGAGAATCTTCTTCAACGCCGTTACGCTGTTACTCATCATGGATCCGTTGGGTAACATCCCGCCATTCCTCTCCGCGCTCAAAACCGTCGAACCCAAACGCCGCCGCAGAATCCTGGTCCGCGAGATATTGATTGCCTACGTCGTGCTACTCGCGTTCCTCTTCGCGGGTAAATACATTTTGCGGTTGCTGAGCTTGCAAGAGGAGACGGTGAGTATTGCGGGCGGCATTGTCCTGTTCCTGATTGCCTTGCGAATGGTCTTCCCACGACAGGATGCCACGCGCGATCCGCTCGAAGGCGAGCCTTTTATCGTGCCGCTTGCAATCCCTCTGATTGCCGGTCCATCGACACTCGCTTCATTGCTTTTATTGCAGCAACAGTCCACCCCAAACAACATTTTGCAGTTGTTTCTGGCCCTGACGCTCGCCTGGACTGTCACCGCGATCATCCTGCTCTCGTCCACGATCCTCTATCGTTTGCTGAAGGAAAGGGGATTAATTGCCCTCGAGCGGTTGATGGGAATGCTGCTGGTGATGCTCGCGGTGCAAATGTTTATCAACGGCCTCGCCAAATTTATGAAACCGTAGAAACAGGATAATCTCCACACGAACGGTAACTTTGATGGCACGTCGAGTCGAACGCGAGAGAAGGGCCATGTTGTCAGTGCGCGATCTGGCAAACCAGGCGTTCTCTCGCGCTGCCGGTGCACCGCTCGTCGGCGGCAATTGCGTCCGTTTGCTCAAGGATGCCAAGGAAAACTATCCCGCATGGCTCGACGCGATCAAAAACGCTGAGCGCTACGTCCACTTCGAAAGCTATATCATCCACGAAGACAAGGCGGGTTGGATGTTCGCCGATGCACTCGCCGCGAAAGCGCGCGAAGGCGTGCGAGTGCGCCTGCTTTATGATTGGCTCGGCGGCTTGGGCAAGACTTCGCGCTCGTTCTGGAACCATCTACGCGCCGCCGGCGTCGAGGTGCGCGCCTACAACCCGCCACAATGGGATTCGCCGTTGAGTTGGGTGACTCGCGATCACCGCAAGACGTTGACAGTCGATGGACACGTCGGTTTCGTAACGGGCTTGTGCGTGGGCCGAATGTGGATGGGCGAACCGGAAAAGCACATCGACCCGTGGCGCGATACGGGCATCGAGGTGCGTGGACCAGCAGTCGCCGACATCGAACAAGCATTCGCTCATGTTTGGGCCGGCACGGGTGAAGATCTAACATCAGATGAGATTGCGACGCGCGAAATGCTCGACGAAGCAGGCGACATAGCGCTGCGCGTCGTGGCAACTGAACCGGTCAGCGCCGGAATGTTCCGCATGGACCAACTGGTTGCCACGCTCGCAAGAAACAGGTTGTGGTTAACAGACGCTTATTACGCCGGCACGAATTTGTACGTGCAGGCTTTGCGTGCAGCCGCATACGACGGCGTTGACGTTCGTCTGCTCGTTCCGAGCGCCTCGGATATTCCTTTTATCAGACCGCTCTCCCGCTCAGGATATCGTCCTCTGCTGGAGGCCGGTGTGCGCATCTTTGAATGGAACGGAACAATGCTGCACGCGAAAACGGCCGTTGCGGATTGCCAGTGGGCGCGCGTTGGTTCCACGAATCTCAACGTTGCGAGTTGGTTTGGCAATCTCGAACTCGACGTCGTTATCGAAGACGTGCCGTTTGCCACCAAAATGGAGGAGACCTACCTTCAGGATCTCGAAAGTGCGACGGAGGTGGTCCTCGATTCAAGACACAAACTGCTAGCACCAAACAGATCCGCTTCTTCGCCTTCACCGATGACGAGTGGGGGCGGAAGCGGTGGGCGTGCTGCTGCGGGAGCAATCAGGCTCGGCAATGCTGTTGGCGCAGCGTTCACAAATCGCCGTGTGCTCGAACCGGTTGAAGCCCGGCTTATGCAGATGACCGGGTTGTTGTTGTTTGGTCTGGCCCTGATCGCGTGGTTCTTTCCAAACGTAGTGATCTACCCGTTGGTCGTCGTGCTGGTGTGGATCTCTTTGGCGCTGCTTTACAGAGCTTACCGCCTCAAAATGAGCGGCGAAAACCCGTCGCTGCCACCTTTCAACGAACCAAAGTGAAGTCGGCAACGATCGGCAGGTGGTCCGACGCCGCCAGCGCGAGACGGCTGCGATGAACGAAGATGCGTTCCAGTTTGAGAAACGAATTGTAGTAGACGTGGTCCAGGTGCAGGATCGGAAACACGCCAGGGTAAGTGCGCGCTCTACCGAGACGTTGTTCCGGCTCGGCGCTGTTTAAGTGAAGACTCAGCAAACGCGTAGTCAGACCTCGCGTCCACTCGTTGAAATCGCCGAGGATGAGTCGCGGCGTCGACGGACTCATATCGCCCGCTACGACTTCCAAAAGCCTGTGTCCTTGATACCGGCGTTCAAAAAAGCTCGTACCGAGATGTACGTTGAAGAGCTGCAGTGTAGTTTGTGCGTCAACCGCGATTCTGACTTCCAGACAGCCACGGGGTTCATACCTGCGCCAGCTAAGATCGTGATTGTGGTTCGCCGTAATACGAAGTCGACTGAGAACCGCGTTTCCGTAAGCCGCCCCACGTAATCTGCGATTCTCGCCGATACAGAAATCCGAACCGAGTTCTTCGGCAATCGCGCGAACCTGGTTGCGCTCGCGCGTGGCCTCGTCCATTCCTACAACTTCCTGAAGCGCAACCACATCGGCATCGATCTCCCTCAGTACCGCCGCAATACGCTTCGGGCGTACGCGGCGGTCGAGGCCACGGCACTTATGGATGTTGTAGGTTGTGACGCGAAACGACGACACCTTAGAAACGATTTGCCTGCGCTACTGCGAAAATGCCTGCAGCCAACCTGCTTCGCGATGGTTCTCTTCCTGATGACGGCGCAGTCTTGCGGTCATCACACTTGCCCTTCCCAGGTAACCGACAATCTGCTGTGGATTGTCGCGGCGCACCACGGGCAAACGACCGATATCGTGATGCACCATGCTCGTGACGGCGTCATGAAGGATTTCATCCGCAAACGTAACGATTAGATGGCGGCTGCCTGCCTCGAGTACGGTAAGGCCATTCGGCGCTTTCTCGATTGCACGAATGAGATCGCCGCGAGTGATAATGCCTGCAAGCTTGCCTTCTTCGTCGACGATAAGTGTTCCCTGCCGATGCGATAATTCGGGATGACCGTTGGCAATCAGATCGGATAGTTCGCTCACCTTCATCTGCGCGGGCACAGTCGGCGGTTTTCGATCCATTACCTCGCCAACTCGCAACACTGCCAGCGGATCCACACTGTATTCGCGCGTAACGTGAAAGCCGCGCCGCGCTACTTTCTCCGTCAGTATCGAACGCCGCAGCCAAAGCACAGTCAGCGCGTGTGCGGCGATACAGGCAACCAGGAGAGCAGGCAAGAGGTTCAGATCGTGAGTTAGTTCGAGCGTAAAGATCATCGACGTCAAAGGTGAGCGCATCGTTCCGCCCATCATTGCCGCCATACTGATCATGGCCCACATGCCCGGATCGCCCAGCGAGATGAATCGTCCCTCAATCGCGCCGAGGGCGCCGCCGATGATCAGAAGCGGGGCGAGTACGCCGCCGGAAGTCCCCGATCCCAAAGAGATGGACCAAACAACTGCTTTACCAATCAACAAACCGATAACCACCGCGCCGACGAGTTCTCCTCTTAAGAGAGCATGAATGGTGTCGTAGCCAACGCCAAGGACGCGCGGATCGAGCCAGCCGCCAATACCAACAAACAAGCCGCCGATTGCGGGCCACCACATCCAGTGAACAGGGAGTTTGCTGAACATGTCTTCGCAAAAATAGACCAGCGTCGTCAGCAGGCCTGACGCGAGTCCAGCGCTAATGCCCACGAGAAACGCGATCAGCAAACCTTCAGCGCCGAGTGGGGCGTGAGTCGTCACAGGAAAGATCGCGCCTGCTCCGAGTAGTGGAACACGCACGACCGCAGCAACGGCCGAGGCAATCGCGACGGGAATAAATGAACGAGGCCGCCACTCGAATAGCAGCAGTTCCACTGCCAGCAAGACTGCCGCAACCGGTGCGTTGAAAATGGCGGACATGCCTCCAGCGGCTCCGGCAACGAGCAGTGTCTTGCGCTCGGCCGCCGAGAGATGAAATAGCTGCGCGAAAAGCGAACCGATCGCGCCTCCGGTCATGATGATGGGACCCTCGGCGCCGAATGGGCCGCCGGAGCCGATCGAAATCGCCGACGACAGTGGTTTCAAGACCGCCACTTTCAGGCTCATGCGGCTACGGCCGAAGAGAATGGCTTCGAGCGCTTCGGGGATGCCGTGGCCGCGAATTTTTTCTGAACCGTAACGGGCCATTAGCCCGATGATCAAACCACCAACGACAGGCGCAAAAATCACAAACGCTCCGAGATGATGACTGGTTGGCGAAATGAAGTCCGAAGAGAAGCGTTGATAAAAAGTAAGATTAGTGAAAACGGCAATCAACCAAACGAGAGCCTTAGCTACGACGGCGCTCATCACGCCCACGACTACAGCCATCAAGGATAAGAGCAAAATTCTTCGGTCGCGGGTGAAGTCGGCGAGCCGATCCTCGATTTGGTCCGCGGTTTCGGTCATAGTTCCTCCTGCAAATTAGATTAGGTTTGTAGTCTAACAAATCACTTACCGGCCCGCAGGGTGCGAGAAATCTTATGTGACCTAAGCAGAACGCCGAAGGCGTTAACGAGTTTCAGCCACAACCCGGGGTGAGACGACGAGAAACACTCCTACGCTGAAAGCGTTCGCAGGGAACGCTACTCGCCAACGCTTTCAGCGTTGAGATGAACGTCGTGGTTTTTCCCCAGGGTTGAAGCAAGCCTGGGCTGAAATTAGTTAACGCCTTCGGCGTTGAGCTTAGGCCACTACCAGGATCAATACATCAATGCATCGCCGGGGCCTGCCGTCCCTTTCGCACGCGTTTGAAAAGAAGCGCGGCGGGGGCGCAGATCACGCACAGGAAGGCGAGGAAGCGAAAGTTGTCGATGTAAGCGAGCAGGTTCGCCTGCCGGACGAGTGTTTGGTAAATGGCGCCGTACGCTTGCTGCTGCGCGATGATACTTGCTGGACCACCGAGGGCGCCTCCGAGTTCACTCAAGCGCTGTTGGAACGCCGGATCGTAAGGTGTCAAATGCGAGACCATGATGGCCTGATGTACCTGCGCGCCGCGCGCGAGCATTGTCGTGACCGCAGCGATGCCAAAACTGCCGCCCACGTTACGCATCAGATTGAAAATGCCCGTGGCGTTACCGATCTGCTCGTTACTGAGCGTGCCCGTCGTCATCACCGTCAACGGCACAAAGACAAATCCCATCGCCAGACCCTGGATAATCTGTGGCCAGACGATACTGCTGATAGAAATCTCGAGATTGATGTCGCCGAGCATGTAGCTCGATATTCCGACTACGATGAATCCAAACAGCACCAGTAAACGCCCATCGACTTTGCCGACCAAACGGCCCACAAGAATCATTGAAACAATGGCCCCGATTCCGCGCGGGCTGACCGCCATGCCGCTTGCTAATGCGGGATAACCCATGAGTGTTTGCAAAAAGAGTGGCAGGAGCGCGATGGTGCCATAAAGCACGATTCCCATTGCAGTGATCAGCACTACGCCGACCGCGAAATTGCGGTTACCCAGCACGCGCAGATTGACGATCGGTTCTTTAGTAAAGAGTTCCCAAAGGATGAAAGCCACGAGTGCGATTACGGCCGTAATCGCCATCTTGACGATAAACGACGACGAGAACCAGTCGTCTTCCTGCCCTTTATCAAGCACGATTTGTAGCGTCGCGAGCCCGAGCGCCATCAAGCCAAAACCGATGTAATCGATGCGGCCCGGCCTCTGCGCCCTGATGTACGGCGGATCTTCAATGAACGTGTTGGCCATGAACACGGCCAGAATCCCGATCGGCACATTGATGTAAAAGATCCAGCGCCACGAATAGTTATCCGTGATCCAGCCGCCAAGCGTTGGTCCAATGATCGGCGCGACGACGATTCCCATGCCGTAAACCGCCATCGCCGGACCGCGCTTCTCAGCCGGGAAACTCTCCAGCAGCACTGCCTGCGCGATCGGTTGCAAAGCTCCGCCGCCCGCCCCCTGCAGCACGCGCGCAAACAGCAACATATCGAGACTTGTCGCGGCTCCGCACAGTGCTGACGACAAGGTGAAGATGCCGATACAAACAATCAGAAACCGCTTTCGGCCGAAGAAATAGCCCAGCCAGTTAGTCGCCGGAAGAATGATCGCGTTGGAGATCAGATAGCTCGTCAACACCCACGTTGACTCTTCTGTCGTCGCTGAAAGATTTCCCGCGATGTGTGGCAGTGATACGTTGGCGACGGAAGTGTCGAGCACTTCCATGAACGTCGCGAGCATCACCGAAGCCGCAATGAGCCATGGATTGAAGCTCGGTTTCCAAACATCGGTACTGCTCATCGAACCGCCACCTCGGGAACAACCGACATGCCGGGTGCAAGCATGTGTTTGGGATCGGGCGGTTCGTCAAAAACGATCTTGACCGGCACACGCTGAACGACCTTAACGTAATTGCCCGTAGCGTTCTCGGGTGGGATCAGGCTGAAACGCGCACCAGTCCCCGCTTGAATGCTGTCTACGTGTCCTTTGAATACTTTGTCGGGATAAGCGTCGACATTGATCTCGACGGGCTGTCCCGGCGTCATACTGCCGATCTGACTTTCTTTGAAGTTGGCAGTGACCCACACTTCACCCGGAACAATCGCCAGCAACGGTTGACCGACCTGGACCAGAGCGCCCTCTTCCACGCTCTTGCGCGTTACGCGTCCGTCTTCAGGCGCGTAGATTTTCGTGTACGAGAGTTCGAGTTCGGCTTGCGCGAGTTGCGCTCGCAACTGTTCGGTCGAGGCAGTGGCGGTGGCAGCTTGTGCTTCGGTAACGGCGACTTGTTCCGGCGCCGTGTTCGCCTCCGCCAAACGTCCGGTGGCTTCATTCACGCCTGCCTGGGCGCCTCCGATTTGTGTCCGTGCGCGCTGTGCTGATTGTGCCGCGGCGGCCTGTGCCGCGCGCGCTTCGTTTACCTGAGCCTCAGCCGCGGCAACTCTCTGGCGTGCCGACTCGAGTTCGGCGTTCGCAGTTCTCGCGGCAGCAATAGCCTGGTCCAGTTGCTGTCGGGAAACTTCGTCCTTGGCATACAAAGCTCGATAGCGCTCCACGTCCGCACTCGCGCGCGAAGCTTCAGCCTGCGCTGCGGTCACCTGCGCCTGAGTTTGCGCAACGTTCGCTTGCGCCGTCTGCACCGCGGCTGCTGCTTGCGTCGCGCCACTTTGCGCACTCGCCGCACCGGCCCGCTGCGATGCCACTTCCGAACGCGATCTCTGCACCGCTGCACGCGCCTGTTGGACCGTTGCCGCAGTGTTCGCTCGCGTTAGCGTCACGTTCCTCCTGGCTTCGTTCTCTCTTGCAAGACCCGCGTCGAGCGCAGCCTGTGCTTGTCGTAAACGCACTTCGTAATCGCGTGTATCGATCTCCACGAGCAGGTCACCGGCTTTTACCTGCTGGTTGTCATTTACATAGACCTTCGCGATGTAACCGGCTACCTTCGGGTTGATTTGAATGATGTGTCCGTCAATGAATGCGTCGTCGGTTGACTCGTGTGAACGCGCGTAGAGCCAGTAACGAACGCCGATGATCGCGCCAACGAGAAGGACGACGCCAGCGATAATTAGAACGCTTCGCCGTTTATAAAACGGCCGTTTTGCCGGGGTTGCCGGAGGGTCAACGCTTTCCACGGTGCGCGGTTCAGGTAGTTTGTCCGGCGCTTGTTTTACTTCGTCTTCTTCTGCTACTTCCATCTCTTGAAACCCGGCCCTGACAGCCGTCCGTTATTTTCAGCTAAACCTCACCAGCGAAATGTTTCCGCACGCCCGAGTGCAGCCGCCAGGTTCAATCGCGCGGCGTTGTGTTGCGCTAAGGCAGTCACTTGCGCTTCACGAGCGTTGGCAAGCGAAGTTTGCGCAGTTATCACTTCGAGATTGTCGCCAACGCCGGCCTGAAATCGATCGCGCGCCATCTCGAGCTCGCGTTGGGCCAACGTCACGCTCTCTTCAGCGGCACGTACTTGCACGGCCGCGGTCCTCAACGTCGTCAACGCTAAACGCACGTCTTCTTCGACCTGTCCACGAATGTTTGACAGCTCCAACTCCGCCTGGCGTTGCCGGCTCGCAGCGACTGTCACTCTGCCGCGCGTTAAACCTCCGTTAAAAATCGGCACGTTGAGTTGCAATGCGATCCGGCGGGTGGGGAGATCGAAACTGTTTGGCGTGATGCCACTGGAACCGTAGTCACCGACGATCTCCAGTGAAGGCAAGTACTCCGCACGAGCACTCTGAAATTCAAGTTGAGTAACTCTGTTCTGCTCTGCGGCGACTTGAATTTCGCGGCGATCGCGGCTCGCCTGGGCCACCGCCACGTCAACCGCCGGCAATGGCTCCTCGACAAATCGCAGCCGATCCGTCAGGGTCAACGGGCTGCCTAGTGGCAACCCAACCACTCGCTGCAGGTTCAACCGCGCTTGTTCAGAATTCGTTTGCGCCTGGGCCAACGCGACCTGCTGTTCGGCCAGACGTGTTTGCGCGCGAATCACGTCAACTCCGGTCGCGACTCCGGCGTTGCGCCGATCTTGCGCGAGTTTGAACAGCGCCTGGGCCAGCTCGACGTTCGCTTGTGCCGCGACTACTGAACGGTCAGCACGCAGTGCCTCAAGGTAGAACAGCCCGGTGCTGCTGGCGACTTGTTCCCGCGCCAGTGCCTCCTGCAGCTCTGCGGTGTGCACGGCCGCGCTGCCCGCCTGGTAATTGCGGATTGCGCTCAGATCGAAAAGCGTTTGTCGCAACAAGAGCCGCGCGTCGAAGTTCTTGAATGGTCCGAGGAAGAAAGAATTGAAGCCGGGAATTGTACCGGGTTGGAAACCAAGCGCGACCAGGTTTTGCGTCAGGTTCGCCTGATAGGCAACGCCGGACACGTTCGGCAGCAACGGCGCAAGAGATTGTTGTCTCTCACCGCGGGCCTCGTTGCGTTGTTCGTGCGCGCGAAGAGTTGCGAGATTGTTTTCGATTGCGAGCCGGACGGCTTGCTCGTAACTCAACGCGGGGGGTTGGTTGGTTGTTACTCTCGCCGCGCCGGGAATTTCCTGCGCGGGAAGCGAACTAAAATTGACTAAAGTAAATACTATCGCGATTAGTAAAGACCCTCTGCTCGTGCTCACAGTATTTGAAAAATCTCATACAGTTGTTCGCTAAGTATTCTGTGAGCTTGTTTTTAATTGCTTAAATTTGCTCAGCAAAAGCCGGTAAATCGAAGCAATCGCCAGCAAGACGCAAAAGCGGCAGGGGTCTATTTTCTCACCATTATGAAGGCAATAAGAATCATCAAACGGGAACAGGTGAGAATTGCTGCCGAGGCGGCGGCGGATGAGAGCAAGAAGGCGGTTGAACCAATCACGCGTAGCGTGGCCGACACCGTCAAGAGTTGGATTTTGGAGGCAGAGCAACGTAAGCGGAGTCAGCGACACTCCCTGGCGGCGCTTGGCTTTTTGGTGCTGATCGCTTTCACCGTAGGCATGGCTCAATCGTCGCAGCAACCGTCTGACAGGGCTTTGGCCCCACCCGTTAAGGTGACAATCACCACTACCGCGGGTTTTCTCGGTCAACCCGTCAATCGTTACAAGGTCGGCGAGCAGATCCCGGTGAGCATCACGATGACCAACACCTCGATGCAGCCGCTCAACACCTGCATTTCGTCAGACATTTACCAGGACCTTCCGAAGCTCACGCGTGATGGCAAAGTAGTGCCTTATGCGAACGCCCAGTCGTTTGAAGCCCGCTACTCTAAACACAACGAGGTCTGCAAGGAAGAGAATCTGCCTGAACCGGTACGGCTCGAGCCGAACAAACCGATCGTGGCTGATTGGTTCGTGCTGGTTGGCGATGGAGTCTCAACTCAAGCTGACGCCTGGTACGACCCGTTGTCCGTAGGCAGATATGAACTATCGCTTCAGCGACGGTTGAGTTGTTGTGACGGTCCCACCGTTGAGTCCAACACAATCAATTTCGAAGTAGTGCCCTGAGGCGTACCACTTCGAAATCTACTCCTCTTAAACTCACCGCATCTAAAGCCTTCAGTTGTGATCTGAGCAGATCTGTGTAATCTGTGGACGCGGAGGCGATTAATGTTGAGAACACTGTGGCGATATGGCCTGCCTGTAGTCTCGGTCGCAGTGGCCCTGATCATCACGAAGTCGCTCGAGGAATACACGGACGTCACCCCTCTTTTCTTTGCCGCGATTGTGATCAGTGCATGGTTTGGCGGTAGAGGCCCCGGTCTCCTCGCCGTCGTGTTAGGCACTATAACGATTGACTATTTCCTGGTTGCGCCGCTTTACACACTCGGTCTCGGAGCAAAGCCGATCAGCTTTTTTATTGTGTTCGGCGTTCTGGCTGTCGTTACCAGTTGGATGAGCAGCAAGCGCCGGCAGGCCGAGGAAGCTTTGCGGCAGGCCCGCGACGAACTCGAAATGAGAGTTCAGGAACGAACCAAAGAACTTAGACAAGCGAACAGGGATCTTCGCGAGCGCGCTGACCTGCTCGATCTGACTCACGATACGGTTTTTGTGCGTGATATGAACGACGTGATTACGTTCTGGAATCGAGGCGCCGAAGAACGATACGGCTGGAGTCGTGACGAAGCGATCGGGCAGGTCTCTCACCGGATTGTAAGCACAAGTTTCACCGCGCCCTTGCCCGAGATCAACGCGGAGTTAACGCGCACCGGTCGTTGGGAAGGAGAACTGCTTCACACGCGGCGGGATGGAAGCGTCGTCACAGTCGCGAGTCGTTGGGCGGTCCAGCGAGACGAGCACGGGAACCCAGTGGCCGTGCTCGAAACCAACACCGACATCACCGAACGTAAGCGTGCCGAAGAAGCGCTGCAAAAGGTGCAATCAGAACTCGCGCATGCGTCTCGCGTCATGACGCTCGGAGAACTCACGGCATCCATCGCCCACGAAGTCAATCAACCACTGGCTGCGATCGTCACGAACGCCAACGCTTGTCTGCGGTGGCTCGGTGGCGCGCAGCCGAATTTTGTCGAGGCGCGGCAAGCGGTGGAACGTATTATCAAGGACAGTTATCGTGCAAGCGAGGTCATCTCGCGAGTGCGCGCGCTCGTGAAAAAGGCGCCGCCGCGAAATGATCTGGTCGACCTGAATGAAGTGATCGTGGAGGTGTTGGCGCTGGCCCAAAGTGAGGCGCGGCGGAACCACGTTTTTCTGAAACCGGAACTCGCGAACGACTTGCCTCCGGTGCTCGGAGATCGAGTTCAGTTGCAACAAGTGATTCTGAACATGATCGTCAACGGTCTCGAAGCGATTGCGAAGAGCAGCGACGGTGAACGAGAATTGTCCGTTAGATCAGGTCAGGACAAATCTAATCAACTAACCGTAGCGGTGCGCGACACGGGTACGGGAATCGATCCGGCGAATACGGAGCGACTTTTCGACGCTTTCTATACGACTAAGCCTGACGGGATGGGTATGGGCCTCGCGATAAGCCGCACGATTATCGAGTCGCATGGTGGCCGTCTGTGGGTCACGGCAAACTCGCCGAAGGGAGCTGTTTTTCAGTTTACGTTGCCGCAGGCTTCTGAGAGAGCGCAATGAGTGATGCTGAAGCCATCGTTTTCGTAATCGACGACGACGAATCGATA
>Ga0196977_1000097_pt1 | contig 55608 bp, 35 predicted proteins | sample S3v_1013CmetaG_FD_148634 | JGI IMG/M metagenome (GOLD analysis project Ga0196977, IMG submission 148634) | Soil microbial communities from Anza Borrego desert, Southern California, United States - S3+v_10-13C | ecosystem: Environmental > Terrestrial > Soil > Desert | place: USA: California... | reverse complement strand
CCCGCACACCTCCTCGGCCGCCCCGAGCGTGCACCCGCCGACGAAGACCGCGAGGCGCCGCAGCACCGCACGCTCCTCCCCGCCGAGCAGGTCGTAGCTCCACGCCACCGCCCCGCGCATCGTCTGCTGGCGCGTCGGCAGGTCTCGCGCGCCGCCCGTCAGGAGCTTCAGGCTGCGGTCGAGCCGGTCGAGCAGCGCCCGCGGCGTCAGGACCTTGACGCGCGCCGCGGCGAGTTCGAGCGCGAGCGGCAGCCCTTCGAGCCGGCGGCAGACCTCGGCCACGGCCGGCGCGTTCTCCGCCGTCAGCTCGAACGCGGGCTTCGCCTGCCGCGCCCGCTCGACGAAGAGCGCGACGGCCGGCACCCGCGCCAGCTCGCCGGGCGAGGGGAGGCCCGACGCCGCGGGAAGCTCCAGGGGCTCGACCGCGTACTCGCGCTCCCGGCTCAGGCGCAGCGGCGCGCGGCTCGTCGCCAGCACCTTGAGGCCGGGCGAGGCCGCGAGCAGCGCCGAGACGAGCGGCGCGCCCGCGAGCAGGTGCTCGAAGTTGTCGAGCACGAGCAGCAGCCGCTTGCCCAAGAGGTGGCGGGCGAGGGCGTCGGCGAGAGAGCCCGCGGGCGGCTCCACCACGCCGAGCGCCTGCGCGATGGGTGCGGCGATCATCGCCGGGTCGGAGTGCGGCGAGAGGTCCACGGCGTAGACGCCGTCGGGAAAGTCTCCGAGTAGTTCGCGCCCGCTCTCGACGGCGAGCCGCGTCTTGCCCGTCCCGCCGGGGCCGGTCAGCGTCAGCAGCCGTGCCTCGGCGCGCAGCGCTGAGGTGATGTCGGCCAACTCGCGCCCGCGCCCGATCATCGCCGACGTGCGCTGCGGAAGGTTCGTGGGCGGCGCCGCGGCGACCGGCGCCTCGCCGCCCACCCCCATACTGCCGACCGCCGACAGTCTCACGGTGGTGTAACCGCCGCCCGTCTGGCCGTCTGGCATCACCGCCCCGGCCTCGCCGGACTGCCCCGCCGCGCTGACCACCGCTTCGAGCGCCTCGGCCATCTCGGTGGCCGAAGCATACCGCTCGCCGCGTTCCTTGCGCAGCGCCCGCCCGACGACATGGCAGAGAGACTCGGGCGCGTGTGGCACGAGGCTGGAGAGCGGGGCCGGCTCACGCGACACGATGTCGACGAGCGTGGCGGTCATGCTCTCCCGGTCGAAGGGCGGGCGGCCCGAGGCCAGCTCGTAGAGCACGACGCCGAGGCTCCACACGTCGGTGCGCCCGTCCACCGCAGAGCCCGACGCCTGCTCCGGAGACATGTAGCGGACGGTGCCGAGCACCATCCCGGTCTGCGTCACTGCGTGCGGGTCGGGCGGCACGCCGGCCGGGCCGAGCGGGGCCAGCGCCTTGGCGATGCCGAAGTCGAGGACCTTGACGAAGCCGTCGCGCCGCCGCATCAAATTCTCCGGCTTGACGTCGCGGTGGACGACGCCGGCCTGGTGCGCCGCCCCGAGCGCGAGGGCGGCCTGGCGGACGGCCTCGGCCAATTCAATCAGCGACGGACGGTCGTCGCGCACCCAGTCACGCAGGGTTACTCCATCCACCACCTCCGTGACGATGTAATGCGTGCCTGACTGCTCGCCCGCGTCGAAGACGGTGAGGATGTTCGGGTGGTTCAGCGCCGAGGCGGCGCGGGCCTCGCGCAGGAAGCGTGCGAGCCGCTGCGGCTGCGAGGCGAACTCCGGCGGGAGGACTTTGAGTGCCACTTCGCGGCCGAGCACTGTGTCCGAGGCGAGGTAGACTTCGCCCATCCCGCCCGCGCCTAGCTGCGAGCGGATCTCGTAGCGGCCCAGCCTCGTGTAGGGTGCGAGGGACATACTGTGGGCGGAGGCGATAGTTGTTTAATAACGCCGGTTAGATGCCGGGGCCGGCCGCGGCGGCGGCGCCGGGCGTAGCGCCGCATCGACGACGGAGGTCACGATAGACCCGCCCACGAAGATAACGATCATCGCGACCGCCGTCACCGCCACGACCGTCCCCGGCCCCACGAGCCAGGGCGATATCCCCGACCGCGTCTGTAACACGTGTGCCAGCCAGCCGCTCGCCATGCTCGCGATGACGATGGTCATGATCAGCAACACGGCGCCGGCGATCAGGGCCGCCAGCCCGTTCGAGGTGTCGTAGCCGTACGCGCCGAAGGCCATGATGACCAACCAGAGCAGGCCGAACACGATCAAAATCAGAGCGGTGCTGAGCGACACGGCCACTCTCATCATGACGATTGCCTCCCTCCGCCGCCGTCCGCCGGGCCCTCCGCACGCTGCCAGCGTTCGAGAGTCCTGTTCCTGCGGCCATCTGTCAGGTTAAGGGCCCGCGCTGAGCGCGCCTTGAGCCTGCGGCATGCGGGGGAAGTGTGCGCGTGTCGGGATGCCCAGTGGGGGCGTTTGTCGTGAAGGGGCGCGCGGGATTATAGCACCGAGGGCGGGGCGCGGGGCGGACGAAATTTTTGCGATGCCAACGGGCGCTCCCTCCCTAAGGGGAACGACTATTTACAGGGGGGTGTCAGAAGCTGAGGCGTACCGCGGCGTCCTCATCTGTTATCCCTGCCACATCCGTCCCTTCCCTCAATTCCAGCGGTATCCTCAGTAACGCGCGGGATATGAGTAGAATGAACATCACATCCACTGCGTCATGCGCTGACCTTGGGTAGAATGGGTTCGCAAAGGAGCCGAACGTGAACCCTCAGCGTCGCGGCCGGGTGCACGCCGTTGTTAGGCGCGGTGCAGTGTGAATAACTCTTAGTCGCTACCGCTTTCGCTACCCTTCACCCAATCCTCCGTGAAGCGGTGCCGATAAATACGGAGTTCCACGGCCCAACTTGGGGACAAGCCTTCCGTCTGCCCGAAAAGTCTGAACGCCTCGGCGACCTGGGAAGTGCCCCAGGTCGGGCCGTAGGCGGCTTCACCCTTATGCCAGACGATCGCTGATCGATCCCCGATGCCGCCTGCTACGTCTACTTCAAAGTAGAGCACCGCCGAGACGGACGAAACCTTAACGGCCATCTGAATCAACGGCGGAAGAAGCCTCGTCAACAACGAATCCTCATACGGGTCGTCCTCGGCTTCGTATTCCCCGAAAGTCTCTACCACTTCCTGCAAAAGCTGGCGGGTGACGGGTACCAGCGTTAAATGGTCGCTCAGCCGGAAACGATGCAGGTGGCGTAAATTGTCCGGCAGCATTTCCGCGGCCCGATGGTTAAGGATGAAGGCTTCGAGTTTGTAACCCGCCACTTGGCTCAAGGCCCCCTATCTTAAATAATCCTCACCTTTTCTGGCCTCAACCAACGACTTTCGCCCGACTCCCCCTGCTAGCGCCTAGCGCCCGGCATCACCCGCCGCGCATCCAACTCCGCGACGAACAAGTCCAGCGATGAGAGGCCCGCTGATTCGCCGTCGGATGCAGGCCGCTGTTAGGCGGCGCGCTCTACATGCGCCGGCGGGGCAACGCATCGCATTCACGGTCATCGCTTCCGCTTCGATGCTTTCTCGATGTAGGACACCGCGTCCGGCGTCTTGCAGTTAGTCTCACCGTGATCTACCTCAACCTTGCCGACTCGCTTTGCTGCTTCGATAGCTTTCTTTCGTAGAGTCGGCTTGAAGACGCCGATTGAAATGAGGGCGCCGTTCATCGCGTAGCGCGCCCAATTCGGGGAGCGGTGAATCTCCTTCTCGATCGTCGCCAGTATCTTCTCGGCGTCCGCATCGCTGATCGACTCCGGATGGTCCCTCAAGCGGACTCCGAGGATGCCGTAACCCATTTCGCGATGACACTCTTCCTTTGACTTCATCCACGCGCGCATCGTCGCGTCAGCAATGGAGCCACGGGCCAAAAGATCGGATAGATAGCTGCCGAGGAAACGGACCGGTCCGTCCTTTACCAGGGCGTCGGCGTCGGCACGTGACATCCTCGCAGGGTCGGCGATCAAGAGGGCAAGGATGCGCGCCTCGGCGTTCCCCGTGTCCCAGAGTTCCATTGCGAGCGCGTGGTCGACTTTGATCTTCTTCTTGATCTTCGTAATCTCTGAGGTCAACACGCCGTATACGTTGTCGCCGGAACCGTGGCGTTTGTAGATCGCAGCCGTTTGCGGTTTTCCGAGTGTCTTGAAAGTCGCAAGAATGTCCTCAACGTTCATACCGTCTCCTTTTGTCACCATGCTTTTATACGTCGCGAGTGCCGCCTAACGCCCGGCATCACCCGCCGCCCCGAGCGATTCGCTTCAGATGAAAGCCGTCGTGTCGGCGGTCGGGTGCATGCCGTTTGTTGGGCGGCGGCCGGATGACCCGTTTATCGGCTACCCACCCAGACTAGGCCCGCGATTACCAGAAATACTACCCACGACAGGTGACGGCCCCGCGAACCTACCAGAGCGACGACCGCACTCGCCAGAAAGGTAGCGGCAATGGTGCCGGATAACACACGGGCGGAGGCGTCTGGCGGGGATGAGGCAAGCACTAGGAGCATGGCCGCCGTCCCGAGCCACGCCACGGTCGTCAGGTGCCACGCGAAGCGTAGCGTGCGTCTGGTGAACTCATCACTGCCGAACAGGTGCGGTAAGTCCTGCCGCCGGAAGAGGCGTATCAGAATATACCGCTCACCTAGCCATGAATGAGCCAGACCGATGGCGACGGCGAGTACGGCCGCGGCGACGTGATAGGAGTTCATATCTTGTGACAAGAAGCTACGTGAAAGCCGCCCAACGCCGCGGTCTCTCGATTCGCTGCCGCTGCTCAGACCGCCCGGACTTCGGCGAGCCGCTTGACTGCGTACTCGTCGTCCCAGCAGACGGCGGCTTCCCATGCGGCCGACGCCTGCGCGGCGATGTCGTAAGCGCCGGCGTCGAGACCGGCGGCGTTGTGCGGCAGCACTAGGTCGAGGTCGGGGACGTCGACGTGCGCCTCGTCCCAGTCGATCAGCGCGACCCCGTTCGCGGTCATACGGACGTTGCCGGGGTTGTTGGGATCGCCGTGGACGACGCATGTCTGACGCCCGGCGAGCCGCGCCCACGCCGCCCGGCATCGGGCGACGCCCTCACGCGGCATCGCGCCGAGGTCGACCTTCGTCCCGGTCTCGGCGTGCAGGAGGTCGGTCGCCGATCGCCACCCCGGGCGCTGCGGCCAGCCCCGCGTCAACCGATGGAGCCGGCGGAGCGTGTCCGCCACGCGGCGCCAGTCGGCCTCCGTCTCGGGCGGCCCGCCCTCCACGTAGGTCATCACCACCAGGCCGTCGGCGAACAGCCGGCCGGCCGTCGTCGGGATCGGCACCGGCACGGTCAGACCTTCATGGTCGAGGTGTCGGAGGAGTTCGATCTCCCACGCGAGATCAGCGTCGCTCCTGGCGCCGAGACGACCGACCGCGAGGCGCCCGTAGACGCGCACGCTCCACACGTCGTTGGCGACCCCGCCGGCGAGCGGTTCGATGCGAGAGGCGTCGGCACCCCACTGCCCGAGGGCCTCCCATCCCACCGGCCACATCATGGTTTCCAATCCGTCCGGCTAACACATATTAGGCGTCCTATCCGCCGCCAGTAAAGACGCTTATTTCGCTGCATTTACGAAAAAGGCTCTTAATGCCCCACCGCTTGCGGTGGGGATGGATGAGCCAGCTCGCGGGCGGGTTCGATGCCCGCCCGCGAGCTAACCGGGGTTGGTAGAATGCGCGGATGGTCTGGAGACGCACCGCGCACGCCGCCTACGACACGGCGTATCATCTGGTCTGGTCGCCGAAGTACCGCAAGCGCATCCTCGAAGGGGCGCTTCAGGCGCGAGTCGGGGAGATGTTCGGGGAGATCGCCGAGGCTTACGGCATCACGATAGACGAGATGGAAGTGAGCCCCGACCACGTCCACATCTTCTGCTCGTTCCCGCCGCGATACTCCATCGCGCAGGTCGTGACGCGGCTCAAGAGTCTTTCTGCGCGGGCCGTGTTCAAAGAGTTCCCGCAGGTCAAGCGGAGGCTGTGGGGCGGGGGATTCTGGGAAGACGGCTACTTCGCCAGGACCGTGGGCGACAAGGTGTCGGCGGAAGTGATTCGGAAATACATCCAACGTCATAAGGAGTCCCAAGACCCGCAGCTAGACCTGTTCGGGTGAACCACGCGAAAGCCCCACCGCTTGCGGCGGGGATGTTTTACTCCGCCGGAGGGCCTTACTCCAAGGCATCGCGTTGCTAAGAGGGCCTCAATCACAGGTGAAGTTGACGTGGGAACCGCCGACATTGTGAGAAACGCTTTCCGTCGAACCGAAGCGATCTGGATGACACGGCGGTCACCGCAAATCAATAGTTGCGGGGAAATTTCCCTCCTTGATCCATGGAGGTTTGTGCCAGCAACTGTGTGGCCTTTTTCCTCGCGTGGGCAATGGCGAGGACTAAGACGGAACGCGCGCGACCGAACAATCGGTAAGTCTCTTCGTTACTGAGCCCTTCGAGAAGCTGACCTAAATAAACATCCCTGTCCGCCGTGCTGAGACAATTCTGCTCGCTGGCAACAGCATCGTCTTCATAATCCAAGACATCGTCCACGATCTGCAGGAGTCGTCCCAACTCGTCCAAGTCACCCCACGTTGCCTCCCGCTGCTTTTCACACCCCATCATTTTGAGGATAAATCTGAGCGCCACGGCTCCGCGCTCAAGTCCATGCTCTGAGAGCTGTTTTTTTGATTCTTTGTCGTACAACGTCAGAGCCAATTCTTGAAGTTCGGGGCCTGACAAATCAGTTAAAATGCTCTCAAAAGCGCTCCGAGCCTTCTCGTCGAAATGCCACCAATCGGTGACGACGTCGTAGGCGCAAGACAAAAACGCTGCCTCTCCAGCCTTCCAAGCCTCCCTTAAGTTCCAAGGAGTCCCGAAACCCGCATAACACAGTGCTAAGCGTATGGATTTTTTACGTAACGAACCCGCTCGGCTTTAGGGATTCCAAGAACACCCGCGTATGGGACTGATCGTATGAAGGCGCTCAGAGCAGCAACAATGTGAGAGATGATCATGAGGTGTCGGCAGATGAAAACGCAGAAGGACTAAGCGCGGAATTAAAGCCATTGCTGTTCCTGCACGGGAACTAATGGGAATCAATTTTCTAATAAAACACGAGTGCCGTATCAGGCAGTGCGTACATACTGCCGCAGGAGAGGCCCGCGGCGCGCCGGCCGTTGGTTAACGAGATATCATGATAACTAGGAATTATCGATGTAAGAAGTATTGAGCTTCAGAGGCGGGCATGAGTCCATTTCTTACGGATGATTACGCGGAAGTTGAGGCCACCTATTTTGCCGAGTTGCGCAGGCGGGGGGAGGTGGATGCCGACCCGTCCGGGTGGAGAGGCAACTGGGTAGAGGCTGGGCAGTGGGCGCCGCTGCCGCAACTTCGGGCGAGTGATCTTGTCCCATACTACATAGACGAAGGCGAGGCCTTGGCCCGGTACAAAGAGCTGATCGCGACGTTACTCCGGACGTGGGATGGGTATGACATTCGGCAGGACGAATTCACCCTCTGCCCCTCGGGCGCCTCAACCTCTCTAGTCACTTTGGCTACGCTCAAGCACCTCGGGGTAGGCCGGATCATTTTCGAGACCCCCTCCTATTTCGCGTCCATCGACCAAGCCACACAACTCGGGCTGGCCTGCGATTTAGTGCCAACCTACCGCCGCGATGCATACGCGCTGCCACCGCTGGAACCCTGGATCCGCGAGGGCTCCCACGTCGCCGTGTGGTTAACGCAGCCGCGCGCCTCACTCGGCTTTAACCAGCCAGCCGAGTTGATTGCCCATTTGTTAGAGCAACTGCCGTCGACGAGCTATGTAGTCGTTGACGAGGCGACGGAGCAAACGCTCCCCCTGCACTTAGGGCAGTTAGCAGCGGAACACAGGGCGGCGAATCTCATCCGATTGAGGAGTTTCACAAAGGGCATGGGGCTGAACGGCCTCCGCCTCGCCTCGATTCTTCACCCGGCACGCTTGAGGGCGCCGTTCGTCCACTGCCTGGAGTTTATCGGAGCCTCTGTTGACGCTCACAGTTTAAATGCTGTAGGCATGCTGGCGGTTGACATCAACCGCTTTAGGACGATGCTGGAAGCGGCGAACAACCAAGTTAACGCTCTGCGTGGGCGCGCCGAGCGTCTCGTGGCCGGCTCCTGGCTCTCGGTGAATCACCTGACCAACGGGTACATCGGAACTATGGTCGCGGATCTGACGGCGCTGGGCGACGATCAGGCTGAGCGGCGCACCAAGTTCCTAGAGGGGTGCCGGCGCGTGCACACCCCGGTCATGCTCGGGGCGAGTTCATACGTGGCTGTGGATGTCCCGACCGAGGCGATTCGGCTCAACTTTTTCAGACCACCGGACGATCTCCTGCGGGGCATCACGAACATTCTCAGTATCTGGCCTGCCTTTTAGAGAATGTCCTTCACGGTCTTTCGTAGCTTTCCGATCAACTGTGAGCCGATGTCCAAGCGCAACTCCGCCACAAGGTTCCCAGGCAGGTAGGCCCTCAGCCGCAGGTGCGGCGCGGCCCGCACGACGCGCGTCCCGCCGAAGTCGAGAGATATGATGGGCTCTGTCATCGGCGCGGGGGGCTCTGCGGCTGCACGGCGCGCCAGTGCCGTAGATTGCTTTGTCGTACGGGGCGAGCCGGAATTCTTTATCCGTGACAGCTCCAGCTTCGTCCGCGTGGAGAGGAAGAGGGCCAGAAGCAGCAGCTTTGCGCCCATGGCGTCGAAGCTGAGGATCAATTCCCAAGGGGAGTTATGAGGTCTAACCTCCCTGATCTCGACGCCGCCCCCCTCGAAAAAGGGCGCGAGCGACTTTAGATAGTGCGCCTTCGAGCCCGGACCTTCGACCAGCAGGCGCACGTCTTCCTCCAGCGAGCTGGTCAGCTCTTCCAGCAGCGCGAGGTAAGGGTCCACGGCACGTGCTAACGAGAGGTGCACGCCGCCAATGCCAGCCAGCGCCTGCCTGTGTGCCGTGTCCTCGCCCAGGGCACCGAGCAGGGCGTTAGTCATGCTGTGGAACCGGATCAAGGTGTGGATAGGGAGGTCCCCTCGGTCATACAGCCAGATTAAGAAGTCCACGAGCTGTGTTAGGACGACGATGAAACTGCCCGCCCTCTTAAACATTGGGAGCCAAGTGCGGACGTTCCAGGACTCGTCCAAGTAGGGCGAGCCTTCGAGCAGCGTACCTTTCAAAAAGTAATCGACACTGAGCTTTTGGAGCGGATGGGCGGCAGAACTGCGCAGCCAGCGCGGCAGTTGGCTGACAGGGATGATCTTATGTGGGTCGTCTGCTAACCCATCGCGAATCCGGCCGGTAAAGCCGCTCACGGTCAGGCCGAAATTCTCCGCAATAGTCTCGATCTGAATGTCGGTGTTTTCGAAGTTGCACTCACTCAGGCGAGACATTTCGAGTAGCTTATTGCTCGTCCAGCAGTCGCGAAACGTACACCTGTTGAAGGAGCAGTTCTTAATCAGCAGGTTGCGGAGGTCACAGTTCAGGAAGACCGTCTCGATGAAATCACAGTTCTGAATATCTGTGTACCGGAAGGCGCACCGTTCGAAGACAGAGATGGCAAAGGAATTATGCGTGATGCTACTTGAACCGAACGAGGTGTCGACGAAACGCGACTCTCGGACGGCGCTGTCCTTAATGTCGCAACTCGTGAAGGTGCTCGATTGTACTATCAGCGAGACGAGGGCGGTCTCGACGATGTTGCACGCGGGCGCGCTCTGAACTCCGCTGACATGACCGGTGAGTGTCACGTCACGGATTTCATGCTGGAAGAGCCCTTCCGCGTCATCCCCTTCCAGCACGTGTGTACGGTCATCCTTATGCGGGGCGCTGCCTCCAGCACGGACTAACTTCCTCCCGCCGTTTTTTTTTGACTTGCGCGTCATTCGATAATTCCTAGTTATCCAAACGTCGTCAATTAGCGAGGGAATACAGGCTGATTCACGTGGCCTTGCCCCACTAATTGAGCGCCGGTAGTTTGTTTTCCGCCTTGTATGAGGTCCGTGTGCTCGCTCCGCCGAGGACTGATGAAGCGGCCCGGATTATACAGCGCCCGCCGGCTACTTGAAATCAAAATCTTACCCCGCTAGACTCACCACAGATTTTCGCTTTCCACCCTCTGTTAACACTCACAGGAAGCTTTTTCACCCTAAAGAAGAACCGCCGATGTCTGTTCGGCGCGGAAGGCATGCAGCTGAACCAAGCGTGCGCGAAGTTTGTCAGGGGGTATTTTTCTTCCAACGAGCGGACGGAGAAGACGACGGCCGCGTACCGCTCTGACCTGACGCAGTTCAACGCCTTCGCCGGCGAAGGCCTGCCCCTCAAATCACTGAGCGGGGCGTTGATCGAGCGCTGGTGCGCGCATCTCCGCCGGCAAGGCTACTCGCCCGCCTCGATCCGCCGGAAGATGGCCGTCCTGAGAGTCTTCTGCTCCTACTGGGTGCGGCGCGGCTCGCTGCGAGAGTCACCCTTCTGGAGGGTCAAGCTGAGCTACGGGAGGGGCGAGCAACTGCCGCGGGCGCTCAGCACGCGCGAAGTGCGGAAACTCCTCACGCAGGCCAAGCGGAATAATTCTCCGGCCGCCGTTCTCAACGACGTGGGCGCGGCCCTGTTAGCCGTGTCGTCCTCAGAGTACCGGGCGCTCCGGAATCTGGCGCTGGTCGACCTATTGTTCGCGACGGGGCTGCGCGTAGGTGAGGTGTCGTCCCTCAACGTTCAGGACTTTTTCGTCAGGGAGTCTGTCTTCAGGGTGAGAGGTAAAGGCGGGAGGGACAGGCTGGCCCTTGTGGTGGACGAGGAGACGCTGCGCATCCAGAGGAAGTACTTGGAGATCAGAATGCGCATTGAGACCGGAAGCCCGGCCCTCTTCCTGAATTCTTCGGGTAGGCGCCTGACGACTCAGGGCATCTCGAACGTCATCGCGCGGCTCCGGGAAGACGCCGGCATCGAGCGGCACGTGACGCCGCACATGTTGCGTCACACGGTGGCGACGCTGCTCCTGCGTAACGGCGCGGACATCCGCGTGGTGCAGGAATTCCTCGGCCACGCCTCGATCGCCACGACCCAGCGCTACACGCACGTCACGAAGGAGCATTTGAGGGGCGTGCTGCGCAAGCGCCACCCGTCGATAGGCATACGGGGTTAATAGGGTGGCAGAACCCGACCCGCGCCGATCACCTGCGCGGCGCGACGGGCCTTTCCACGTTCGGGTTGCCGGACTACTGGCCCCGGCCCCGTCGCAGGCTCCACAGTCCATGCGCCGAGAGGATGACGGAGAAGAGCGCGGTCACGCCGAGCGCGATGAGCGTCCAGACGAAGAAGAAGCCTCCGCTGGAGTTCGCGATGCCGCTGGCGACACCGACACCCTCCCCCCTCATGTGGACGAAGGGGATGGCCAACCCGAGGACCGACCCGAGGAGGAGGATGACGTACCCCGCTCGCCGTTCGGCGAGCACCAGCGTCGCGTACAGCCAGACGACGGAGATGAGCACCCCCCCGATGAGGTTTGAGAGCCCTCCCGGTTCTATCCCGCGGACGATGTCGTCCGTCAGGTGAAGCGTAAAGAAGAGGATCGAGAGCAGAGACGCGATGGTTAACATGACGCTGCGGTTCATTTGATATTCTCCTCGCCGGATTCGTGCGCGCCTCTCACCATGCCCGTGCGCCGGCGATCTACAAGTGCCGCGGGTCGGTCAGCAGATTCGTCCGCGCCGCGCGGGCACCAGCGTCGCCGGTCGGCCACTGGCGTCCGCGTTCAGCAGGGGCGTTCATCGGCTTGCGCTCCGTTTGCTCACGCTGCCGGTCGCTCGCGTTCCGCTTGCTCGGGCTCAAACCGGAGAATGTCGCCGGGCTGGCACGAGAGCGCCTCGCAGATCGCATCGAGCGTCGAGAAGCGGATCGCGCGCGCCTTGCCGGTCTTGAGGATCGAGAGGTTGGCCAGCGTCATCCCGACCCGCTCCGCCAGCTCGGTCAGCGTCATCCGCCGATCGTGGAGTAGGTCGTCGAGCTTGACGGCGATCGCCATGTCACACCGTCCCTTCGAGGTCTTCGCGCATGAGCGCGCCTTCCGCGAACACGCGGGCCAGCAGGAACGTCAGGAGTACGGCGAGCCATCCGCTGATGGAAAAGCCGGCGTCGAGATCGAGCGGACGCGCCGGAGTGGAAACGGCTTTGGCGACCGCGCCGATGACGAGGCTGAGAATCTGCAGCGCGAGCAGCGCCCACGCGATCGCCTGCAAACGGGACGCGTTCGCGGTGACGAACGGGTCGCCCCCGCGAACCGTCTCAACGATCGCGAGCAGCCGCTTCAGGACGGCATGATTGAGTGGAGTCGCGGCCAGACCCAGCACGGCTACCGCGCGCAGGCCCATGACCAGCCGCTCTGCCTCGGGAGAAGGAGATAGTTTGAAAGCGGTCATGATCCATTGCTCGTTCGGCAGGACAAACAGCAGAGCGAGGACCGCGGCGGCGCCCAGCCAGTTCACGACGATGAGGACCCGCAGCACGACATACGCGATCGGCAGCGCGGCGGGTGACGAAATTGGCCTTGACATGACTCACCTCCTTCGATATATCGCATATCAATAAACTATTTATCGAAAATCGTCAAGCAAATTATTGACAATCAATAAATGAACCAAATTACCAACGTCGCCTCGAACGGCGGAATGCTGCCCCGTCCTCTCGGGCGTCCGGTGCGGGAAGAAGAACTGCCGCTGCGCTGAGGGCAAACCGCACGGCCCCTAACTGGACAGAGGGCAGCAGAACCATCGGTGAAGCTGCCCCGGCGTCAGGAAGGTATAATTTCAATGAGTCCGATAATCTTAGGCTCGGCCTACGAAATTATTCTTATCGGACTCCGGCTATGCGCTTTATTCAGGCCGGGCCGAGCACACGTTACGGCCGGGGCTTCCGACCTCTCTGCTTTTTGTTTAGTAGTTTGAGCAGGTGGCGGAACTGTGAGTATCGGTTGCCGGGCATACGCAGCTTTTCTAAATAGCTTTTGACCGTCTTCCTGTCCTTGCCGATGTCGTCGGCCACCTTATTGACGTTGGCCTTGCTCGAACGTCGGTCTATGAACCAGTATAGGAGCAGGTCTGCGGCGTGGTCTAAGTTTTCGCTGCCGCTCAAATCAAGGTACTGAGGCATCAAGTCCTCGACCGCCCTTCTCCTGTCTTCGACGTACTTGTGATCGATCTGACTCTCAAGGGTCTTGGCGCTCATGAGATGTCGCTGCGCCTCGATGTAGAGCCGCTTCTGGACGTACGCCTCCGCCAGCACCAGATAGCTCATGGCGAGCAGCCTCGGGTTGTCGAGGGCGCTGAGCTCGACCGCGGCGTTGGCGCTCTTTATCGCCTCGCGGGAGTTGCCGAGGAATAATTGCACCGTGCCGTAGGTGATCAAGCTCTCGACCGTGTCGAGCAAGCTCTTGTTCGCGGAGCTGTTGATGCCGGCGAGCAGCTTCTTGGTGTCCCGCTGTACCTCAATTCCGTCCGGCAGTCCGGTCGCATCCCCGAACGCCGCCTCGCTATACTTCAAAGCCTCCCGGAGCAAGCTGTGATCCCCCGCCCCCTCCTCTTCGTGCTTCCAGTGCAGATAGCAGTAGCGCGCGCGGAGGATGTTGATGCGCGAATCCCACTGCGGGCTTAAAGGCTCGACCCTTTCCATCTTCTCCAGCGTGTCCAGCATCTCGTGAGTCTCGCCGCAGGAGAACTGGAGCACGGCCATCTCCCGCAACCCGTACAGGTAAAGCTTGGGGTTCCCGGCGCCGCCCTCCGGCTTGAGCAACGGGAGGATGTTCAGCTCGAGTTCGTTTTTAAGCGCACTCAGCTCGTCCCTATACTCGGCGGACAGACGGGCCCTCTCGATCGAGAGTATCGCCAACTCGTTGTACACGCGGTGGAAGAACTGGCCGTGCAGGCGGAACTGTAGCCGCGCCGCCTTGCACGCGTAGTCGGCGCTGTCGAGAAAGCCGCGCTGAAGGTTCGCCAGCCCCACGTTGAACAGGCCGGACAGAGTCTGTTTCTGCCTGATGAAGGTCAAGTCGTCCGTTAACGCCTCTATCTCGTTCTTCTGCTCCTTCGTCTTTTTAACGATCTGTTCCAGCGCGGTCAGCTTTCCGATAATCTCCGCGGCGCGCTCGTCGAGACACTGGACGACGTTGAGCAGCCTCTCCTGCACGTAGTCATAAGCTTGGTTCTGCCGGGCCACCCTGGCTTGGGCCGCCCTGACGAACGCGAGCATCGTCCATGACGGGAGGCCGGCGTCGAGCTTGTGAAGCTTACCCTCGACGAAAGCTTCGAGGGCGTTCAGTTCGTCGAGCATGGCGTGCGGGCGGCTGCGCTTTCTCCGTATCTCTACCGCCGCCACGCCGCACAAAACTTTGGCCTTCCAGAGCGAGCGAACGTCCGGGGCCGCGAAGTCGACCGCCGGGCGCGGGGCCGCCCTGTCACTTTTCTTCCCGTTGCCGACCTGCTCCCGCACCTCGCGGCGGAGCGACTCCCACTCCTCCAAAATCAAGTCTCCGACGGACGACGGCACGCCGCGGTAATCGTCTATCTCGTAAAGGAGGGCGAGCACCTTGAAGTAGATGGCGGGCTTCTGCGCGAGACTAGACCACACGGCTTGGCGCTCTTCGAACTCGGCGAGCAGCCTCTCGTGTTCGGCCCCGAGTTGCGCGTCCAGATTGGACGCGGCTTTCCCGTTCAGAGTTCTTGTCGGGTTTTTATAGAGGCTTGAAAGTTTGTAATAGGTCGCAGTGAGGCCGCCGAGGTCTGAGGTCATACGGGTACGCTCCGCGTGAGATTCGACGACGCATTCTAAGGCATGTGTCCTTTTAGGGACAATATATTGCCGGAAATTATCACGTGGACAGATTCACCATCCCATATTACGTTGTCGCGGTGGTTAAGCTCTCCCTTGTTATTTAACCCAAAGCTTCGTAACAGCGTCACACTTCGGAAGAGTAGCGGCCCGCGCGCACGCCCCGACGGCCGACGTTGAAAGACTGATTCGTTGCGGCTTTCAACGCCCGACCCGGCCGGCCGGAAGTCAACACAACCTTGGCCCAGAGTCCCGCGAGCGCGGGCGGCGCACCCGGCGTCCGCCCGCCGGCGGTGACGTGCGGGCGAAAAAGGATGAGTACGCATTGACCACCCGGCATTTCGACATGCGGGGCCGCGGGCGCGCGCTACCCGCCGAAGGCTAAACCGTGCCGAACAGACCATGTTCGGCGAAAACTGCGGAGGTCAGGGCATCGGAGGAGGGCACAGATGAGCAAGCATGAACTCACCATGAAAAGCGCGAAGAGAAAGCTGCTCCGGGCAACTTTTAAACTCTCGGTTTTCGTGTTGGTCGCCGGGGTGCTCGGCTATCTTCTGTTCCAGCAAAGCGCAAGCGCGATTCACTCGAAGAGTGACGTTTTGCAACGCTGGCTGCGGGGCGACATAGCTAAGTTAAATGACGACCACCTGAGAGGTGTCTTCAGCGGGCTCGAAAACAAGCTGCTGAAAATAGCCGACGACGTTAAGGGCTCCGGCGCGACCTTTCAACTGGAACTGGTCCCCGTCGCGGCTCTTAACGCCAAACACCAGACCGAGAAACGCGCATGGAAGACGAACATCGCGGACACGGAAGTTAACGTGGGCATGGGGCTCATTTCCCGCGGCATAGACCCTCGCTACCAGTCCCGCGTCAGAGAGCCCGCGGGCCCGCGGAAGGAGAGGTATGACGCCGAGGATAGTCAGGAGCGCGAAAGATTTTCCAAAGGGCTCCACGAACTGTACTCGGCCGTTACCAACCAGTTGGGCGGCAACGCGCAGGGCGTCGAGCTGGATCGGTATTCGGATTTGCTGTTCAGTCAGTATTTCAGAGTCGATCAGGAGGTTAAAGAGAACTATCCTGAATTACGAGTCAGTTGGGTATACATCGCCAGTCAGGACACGGGGCAGATCGCCTTCTACCCGGCCATCAACGACAAGTTGGAGTTACCGTTTGACGAGCGGCCATGGTTCAACACTTCTCTCGGGGACAAGAGGTACGACCCGGGCAAGGGCAAGCCTCGGAACACGCTCGTGGAGGGAGAGCAAGTGACCGGGCGGAGTGATGTCGGCCTCACGCAGATGTACGGCGACTTCGTGTCCAACAGGTACACCCGGACGCTCTGGCATACTTTTCAAATCGGCGAGTCGCGTTACGTGGCGTGCATCGATTTGATCATGCTGCCCCCGGCGTCAACCGCGGGTCGTGCCGAGTGGGCCATCGCGGGGCTATTTTCCAACGCTTCCGTCGCGGGGAGGCTCGCCAACTCCGTCCTCTTCGGCCTGCTGCTGGGCGGGGCCTTGTTCGCGCTGGGTTTCGCCTTTGTCAGATTCGGCGGCTCTTGGTCGAGGGCCGCCGCGCGCCGCTACATCTCCGGCGGACACGTCACCGAATCGGAGTCTTCCGGCTTCGTCGTAGAGCCCTATTCCAAGGTCTACATGGAGTACGCCGAGCCCGCCGAACTCAGGCAGGAAGACTCGGTCAATTCGAGCATGACGGAGACCATGCGGGGCGCGGTCGGGCTAAAGACCCCGCATCTCTCTCTGGACTTCGAGCAGCAGATTAAAGAAGAGCGTGGGAGCCGGCTGGCCGAGACGCGGCGGCTGGGGGTGTCCGCGGACGAGAAATGGAAGATCCGCGGTAAAGAGCTTTGGTCGGTTTACACGCGCCAGCACAAGGCCGGCGTGTGCCGACTCTGCGACCAAGAGATCGTCCATTACGGCGACGGGCAGCGGATAGGCAGTGTCGAAGTGATTCACAGGATGAACCACGAGCCCGAAGTTGACTTCAAGCGCAAGCGTGGCGTGATGGTGACCAACACCGACTTCATCGAAGACAACTTGCAGTGGCATGCGCTGAACACGATGGCTGAGAAGGATGTCGAGACCGGGACTCAGCCGCTGGAGCTGTACCCGAAGCCGAGGGTGCCGCAGCAGCTCGCCGGGCACGCCTTCGTCGAAAGGATTCTCACCAAATACCGCCGCCTGAACGAGGGGCGTTACGTCGCGACCGACGAGCTACTGCAAGTGTCCGAGGCCATGCTACCGAACACCATCGTGCAGTCGGTCTACCGGGTCTCGCACATGAAGAAACTTCTCTCCGAGCCGCGCGGCAAGGAAAATCTGAAACTGGGCAAAAACATCAAACGCTTCCTCATCGCGCACTCGGACGAGGAGTTGCAGCAATTCCGCACCGAGTTCAGGGCGGCGCTCGCCGAACTGTCGTCCTCGCAAAAGCTCATGTTCGCCGTCTTCCGCGGCACGCCGCTGGCGGTGCTCGACACTTACAAGGAGTTGAACTTCTCGATGCTGACACTTCCCGACGGCTTCGAGGTGGTCATCGTGGCGCAATCAGACGGCAGCGTCCATTCCGGCTATGTCAGTTGGCGTGAAGTAGACGTGAGTTATTACGTCGCGCTATTCAAGCAGATCGACGACATAGCCTCGAAGTTACTGCTGGAGGAGGAGCAGGGGGTCACACAGACCTAGAAGAATCCCCCGTCAGAACGGCCCCGCACTCGTGGAGAGGGCGGGGCCGTTCTGTGCTTGCCGCGCGGGAGTTTTCGGCGCGCCGCGCCTGTCGAAGATTTGCCCCGTGATGTTAGGGATTTTCACCGGCTTGAACGATGGCGTCGTCAATCACCCTCTTGCTGAGATACATGCCTTTGTTACGCATCTCGTGAAGGTGCGGCTTGACTGTGACAAACCCGGCGGGTGGGCGAACCTGATCGCCGAGCGCCCCCCTGAGTTGCCGCAACCTCGCGCTTCACGCCCGAGACTAATTCGCGCCGTGGGTGTTGTTTCTCCACTCGTTTGGTGATAGATTCCGCCGTCGTCCGTCCCAGAGCTTGAGCGCTTCTCCGAGGCCCGACGACGGCAACAGCGTTCCACCGCCGCCCGCGCCGCACCCACGCGCCGCGTCCGGCCCGAAACTCACAACCGCCCGAGGCCCACCCGCCATGACTCCGACGCGCACCTGCCCGCGCTGCGGCCGCGCAAGCCACGCCGCGCATTCCTTCTGCCCCGCTTTAGGCGGAACGGGTTCAAAGCCGCCGTACCTCGGCTCGCAGGGAAAGATTGTGCCGGGTGTTCTATTCGGGCGACTGACCAAAAAGGAGGGCCGCATGAGAAGGCTCAGGTCGTTTGTGGCGTTACTCTTAATTCTGGCGTTGACGACCGCCGCGCAGGTGGGCGCGAGAACTTACCGTGACCCCGAGGGAGCATTTACCATCGAACTGCCGGCCGGGTGGGGGGCCGAACGCGAGCAGGCCGGCGATTCATGGAACACTGTCATCAGCTCGGATAAACATGCCGGGAAGTTGGCCATCCTGAGCATTCGCGCCGCCCCGGAGGCCGGGGTGTCAGACGAGTTGAGGTCGCGAATGCTCGTCGGGTCGAGCCAACCCTTTTTCGAGGGCTGGCTCAAAAGTCTCAAGGGGCAGGCGCGCGTCGAGAAGACCGGCAAAGTGTACAGGACGACCGTCGGCGGCGTTGAGGCTCTGAGAATGGACGTGACCTATTACCGCGGTGATGAAAACGATCCCCGCACCGGTTACGCGGCCTACCTCTTCGGCCGGACGAACACTTTGTTCATCTCCTTAACGGGCAGCGGGCCGGGCGTCGCGGCACTCGAAAGACTCCTCGCCACGATTAAGATAGAGCCCTGAAACATCCTCACGGGCGGATGCCATGCCATTCATCTTCAGACACGCTTGGGCCCTCTGCCTGATGCTCGCCGCCCACGCCGCGAGTTTCGCGCAGGCTCCCCAACTCGTCGTCCAAACCGGACACACCTCCTTCGTCAGGTCGGTCGCCTTCAGCCCCGACGGCAGACTGCTGGCGAGCGCGAGCAAGGATCAGACCATCAAGCTCTGGGAGACCGCCTCGGGCAGGCAACTCTTCACCCTGACTCAGCCCGACGAGGTGTGGGCCGTCGCCTTCAGCCCCGACGGCAGTCTGCTGGCGAGCGGGAGCAAAGACCAGACGGTCAGGCTCTGGGACGCGCGCGCCGGCACGGAGATACGCGTCCTGCTCGGACATGAAGGCCCCGTCCATAGCGTCGCCTTCAGCCCCGACGGGAAGAGCGTGGCGAGCGGCTCTTGGGACGGGAAGATCAAACTCTGGCGCCACGCCGAGATGTCCGGCCCGCCGGGTGGCGCCGTCGAAGCCGCGCTCACGCTCTCGGGGCACACCGACCTTGTGATGTCGCTCGCCTTCAGCCCCGACGGGAAGATGCTGGCGAGCGGGGGCGGCGGCTTGGAGAATGACAACTCGATAAAGCTCTGGGACATCGCCGGCGGCCGGCAACTCCGCACACTGAGCGGGCACGCCGACGACGTGAACGGTCTCGCCTTCAGCCCCGACGGCAAGACCTTGGCGAGCGCCGGCGAGGACAAGACGGTCTATCTGTGGGACGTGGGCGCGGGCCGGGTACGCCGCGCTCTCCGCGAACACACCGCCCCCGTCGCGGCCGTCGTCTTCGGCCGCGACGGCAGGATGCTCGCCAGCGTCGGCGAGAGTATCAGGCTGTGGGATGCGGAGGGGGGCCGGATGCTCCGGGTGCTACCGCATACGGGCAGCGCCATCGCGTTGAGCCCGGACGGCGTCACCTTGGCTAACGCGCAGCTTTCGTGGGTCGGACTCTGGGACATTCCGTCGGGGCAGGTCTTACGCACGCTGATCGGGCGCTCCCTCCCCGTCAAGTCGGTTGCCTACAGCCCGGATGGGGCGATGATGTTGAGCGCCGGCGGTAACTTGTCCCTCTGGGACTTCGGCGTGGGCCGGCGGGCCGCCCGGCCCGACCTCACCCACGCCGACGCCAACGCCGCCGGCTTCAGCCCGGACGGTAAGTTGATCGCCAGCGGCGGGGCCGACGGGACGCTCAAGCTCTGGGACGCGAAGGCGGGCCGGGAGCTACGGACTTTGCAGGGGCACCGAGGCCAAGTCAACGCCGTCGCCTTCAGCCCCGACGGCAAGACCTTGGCGAGCGGCTCGGGTAGCGCTCCCCTGCCCGGCCTCGCTGCCGGGATTACAGATGAGGCTTCGGTCAGGCTCTGGGACGTGGCCACCGGCAGGGAGCTGCATAGGCTCGCGAGCGGAGCCATGTACAGCGGCTCAATCGCCTTCAGCCCCGATGGTAAACTGCTGGCCGTCGGGCAGGGCCGCGACGCCATCAAACTCTGGGACGTTACGACCGGGCGTGAAGTCTCGACCCTCAGAGGGTGCTTTTTGGCGACCCAGTCGGTCGCCTTCAGCCCCGACGGCAAGACCCTCGCCAGCGGGAACAACAGCGACGTTCTCCTCTGGGACGTGGCGACCGGGAAGGTCATCAACCTGCTCGGGCGGCCGGACGCCGGGCCGGGCGGCGAGGCCGAAATCGAGTACGCGCCGGAGCTCGTGCGCTGCGCCGGTGACCCGTCCGATTTCAGGTGGGTCATGTCGCTCGCCTTCAGCCCCGACGGGAAGATGCTGGCAAGCGGCAGCCTCGACCGGACGGTCAGAATCTGGGAGCCGGGCACGGGCAAGCTCCTCCGCGTTCTCGAAGGCCATAACTTCTGGGTCAACTCGGTGGCCTTCAGCCCGGACGGCCTTGAGTTAGCCAGCGGGGGCGCGGACGCGCAGGTGAAACTTTGGGACGTGCGGGGCCTGACGGAGAAATCGAGCCTCATCAGCATCGGGCCGGCCGACTGGCTGGTCGTGGCCCCCAGCGGCCTGTTCGACGGCAAGGCTGACGCCATGCGCCAAGTCAGTTGGAGGCTCGGCGAGATAGACCCCCTCAACGTCGTCACCTTCGACGCCTTCTTTACGGACTACTTCCACCCCGGCCTCCTCTCCGACGTTGCTCGCGGCTCTTCCCCGCGCCCCCGCCTCGACCTCGCCACCCGGTTACGGTTGCCGAGCCTCCGCACCATGCTGACGCAGGGCCTCGCGCGCGTCGAAAAGCGTGAGGGGAGGACGGTGCTGTGTCTTTCCGAGGGGACGCTCGCGGCCCCGCGCATTATCGAGGATGGGCTGCCCCTCTCTCTCGACCCGCAATCCCTCATCCGTTACGAGGGCGACCGCTCGTGCCCGCAGGCGATCGAGTTGGCGGACGATAAGCAGTACGAAATCATCAGCGAGGCGGCGGGCGCCAACGTCGAGACGGTCGAGCCACCGTACGACGGACGCCGGTCGGATACGAGCCAGTCCACCTTACACGTGCTGACCGTCGCGGTTGATAAGTACGCCGCCGACTCCGGCTTCAGGCCGCTCCCCTCCTCCGTCTCCGGCGCGAAGGAGATAGAAAAATTTTTCGCCGCGCGGAGGGGGGAGCCGGGCGGGGCGTACCGCGACATACGCGTCTGGGACGGGATTTTCGACGGGGCGGCGACGCGCCGGGCCATCCGCGGGCGGCTCGCCGAGATGGCGAGCGCCGTTAAGGAGCAGGATGTGGTATTCCTCTTCTTCGCGGGGCACGGCGTCGTCCCCGTCGGGCAGGAGATGTTCTACTTCGCGCCCGCCGACGTGCGCGGCCCCGACCCGCAGAAGATACGTGAGACCGGTCTCAATACGGCGATGCTCGCCGAGGCGCTGCGCGAGATGCCGTCACGGCGGATCGCGTTAGTCGTCGACGCCTGCCAGTCCGGGGGCGTGATCGAGTCGCTGGGGAAGATCGGCGAACTCAAAGCAAAGTCCGCGGTGCGCCTCCCCGCCGCCGACGCGCCGCCCCGCGAGCAGGGGGACGGCGGCGGCATGGGGGTGTACATTATCGCGTCCGCCACCCCGCTTCAGGAGGCGCTTCAGCCGGCGGCCGGCTACGGGGCGATGGTGACGGCGTTGCTGGAAGCCCTGAACGGAGGCGCGTCCGCCGACGGCGGGGCGGTCTGGATAAGGGACGTAGTTCGCCACGTCCGACGGCGGTTGCCGCAGGTGTCGGCGGGGGCGGGAGGCGGTAAGGGCCACACCCCGATGGTTTTCGCAAGCGGTCTGGATTACCCGCTGGTCGGGCGCGGCCGGTAACACGCCGTCGCGAGTTTCCGCGACGCCGGGCCGCCGGATAATACGTGCTCGTGGGTGGCGCCAGCCCGACCGCCGGCCTTCGAGGAACCGACGACGCACAATGCAGGAGAAACTGTCGTGAACGTAAGACGGTGGATGGCCGCCTATTGCATAGCTCTGGCCGGCGCTCTCTCGCCCCTCTGCCACGGCCAGCCGCAGAGCGCCGCGCCCGGCGATCAACAGCCTGCGGCCGCGCGGGCGAATGCGGCGCAGGGGGCTGACTATAACGTTAAGGTCAGGAGCGTCATCGCCCGTTCGTCGACCGCCGACAACAAGGTAGTCTACGAGATCACCTACGACTACGAATTCAAGGGCCGAGACAGCGTCTACGTCAAAGGTCTCGGCACCGTCCCGGCCAAGCGGGGCGGGGTGACTTACCTCACGTCGGAGCCGCAGTTGGAGTTCCGCGGCTCGGCCGGGGGAGAGCTCATCGTCAGCGTGCCGCTTCAGGAGACCGCCGCCACGCAAGGGGGCGGCGCGGCCGACCTGCCGCAGGAAGCCGACTTCTCCGCCGCCTTCCGCACGGGGACTTGGCGGCACCCCGTCACCTTCCACGAGAGCGCGTCGAGGGCGATTGAGAAGTATTTTCCCTTCGGGTACGAGGCGCGCCAGAAGGGGCAGGTCAATTACTACGTCACCACCTACCGCAACCTGACCATCCCCGGCGGGACGCTCCGGAGCCAAATCGCCGTCATGCTATCCCAACCCTATGACGGCGGCGCGCACGGCTTCACGTACCGCGTGCAGTTCGTCGTCCGGGATCGCCCCCGCATGTCCACGACGTGGAGGGTCGGCGAACAGGTCAGCGAACAGACGAAGAGCGCGACCGCCGAGTTCATCAACAGCCTGCTCGCCGAGTTGGCGGGAGGCGGCCGCTGATGTCTTACCGGGGGGCGCGCAACGCGTTGGTCGCGCTGTTCGTGGGATCGCTTGTCGCGCAGATTTGCGCCGTCATCGTGACCTACAGCAAAGAGGTCATCGCCGACCGCGATCTGGTGAACATCCTTCTGAAGCTGCTGGCCGTTTACGGTGTGCACCTGACGATCATGATCGGCGGCATTGTCGCGCGGCAGCAGGACGAGAAGGGCAAGCCCCAATCGAAGAAAGCTCCCGCCACGGCCTTCCGGGTCGCCATCGCTCTGGCGGCCCTCTGGAACCTTCTGCTCGTCTGGCGCTCCGTGAAGTTCGGCATGGGGGCTTTCGACGAGAACAGCGAAGACAACGTTGACCTCCTGACCGATTACATCGACAAGATCGCCGCCGGCGGCTCGTTCCTCGTCGCGGGCTTCCTATCGTTCTTCTTTGCTAAACGTGAGTAGTCGGCACCCCGGGCCGACAATGAAATCTCCGGCCCGGCTCCGCCGGCTCGGGCCGCCCCCCGCCAATAACCTTTACCGCTGAGCGCTACCTACCGGCTATCGGGAAGTCCACCCCCGACCGCATGACCATCGGCGTGTGACGCCGCCCCATGCGCTCCGACACTTCAGGGAGCCGGCGCTGTACGTAATCCACAACGTCCCGCACCCACACCTTGCCGTCGGCCCCGGTGCCGGCCTGCTTTAACCCTTCCAGCAGCGTAGCCACTAACGCGCTATTTCCCCGCTCCGGCTGCACGGCCTCTTGCAGGGGCGTCGCCGCGGTGATGACGTAAACGCCGATCCCCTTCCCGCGTTCCGGCCCCGCCGCCACTCTCCCCGACCTCGCTCTACGCGACTCTACTTTGGCCTTCACCTCCCCGATTTTAGCCAGCGACTCCACCGCCGCCCCGGACTGACAGGCGTCGATAACGGCGACGACGCGCCCGGCCGGTATTTCTCGTATCGCCTCGGCCAGCATCGCCGTGTTCAGCCCGGTCTCCCTCTGCTCCTGCGCGTTCGGCCCCTTCATGTCTACCGGGGCGAAATAGAACATCTGCTGCCCCGCCGGCACCACCCCGTGCCCCGAGAAGAACAGGAAAAGAACGTCGCCTTCTTTAACCTCACGGGACATCTCGGAAAGACGGCGGCGGATGGCCTCCCGCGTAGCCGCGAGGTCGTAGAGGCCCCCCCAGATACGGATGCTCGAATACAGTCTACTCCGGCCGTACACCTGCCGGGCGAAGAGGGCTTCCACCTCCCTCGCCCCTGAGACGGAGGAAGGGAGCGGCCTCAGCCCCGACCCGGCGAGGTCATAACTGCCGACCCCGATACTCAACACGTGCAGCGTAGACCGCGAGGTTTCTGACTTGAACCCGTCGTGCGGGAGCTTAAACTCTTCCGTCTTCCGGGCGTCGGCGGTGCCCACGATCTCCAGTTGCTGGTTGCTCGGGAGCTCTTTGCTGCGCCACGCGCACGTGGCGTCGGTTCGGTGGTACGTCAGTTCGCCGGGGTCGAAGGCGTAGGGCAGGCCGTCGCTGTATAACTGCGGCTGTGCGGTGGGCCTTTCGCTGAAGCACAGAAAGTTCTTACCCTCGCGCCGCTCGATGCGGGCCAACCGCTGGGTAAGCATCGTGCGCAGGCCGGGCAACTGGAGCAGCGTCGCGATCCCGACGCTGGCCTCAGGTCTGCCCCCCTCGATGACTTCCCCGAGGAGTCCGGGGTGGTAGAAGTCGTTGAAGAAGGCCTCTAACGAGACGATATCGTTGGTGTCTCCGACCCGCCAACTGACCTGCTGCATCGCGTCCGCGCTGCCGTCGAACAATCCGTCGGGCGTCACCACCAGCCAGCCGCCCTGACCGATGGTGATGAGGCTGACCAACTCTTCCCCGGTCGCGGCGTCCCACAGCTTAGCGGTCGTGTCCAAGCCGCCGCTGATTAAGATTTTGCCGTCGTCGCTAAATTTGAGCGTCCTCACGACGTTCGAATGGCCGCGGAGGGTGGCGGTCTCCTTCCCCGCGGCCACGTCGTAAAGCTTAATAACGTTGCGGTCGGAATCGAGCGCGGCCAAGCTTTTGCCGTCGGGGCTTACCGCGATGGGCGGGACTCCTTTAAGGGTATGAAGCCTCTTGCCGGTGGCGGCGTCCCACACGGCGACGGCGGCCCCCCCCCGCAACCAGCCCGCCAAGACGCCGCCGTCAAAGCTTAACGCGGCGGCCAGCACGTCTTCCGCCTCCTCGGGCAGAATCTCACGCAGCGTCCGACCGCTTTCGACCTCGACCAGTTTGAGAAACGATTTGCCCCCCCGGGCGGTTTTGGTGCCCCAGTCAGTGCCGACGGCCGCGACCCTGCCGTTCGGGCTGATCGCCAGAATGTCCGTGAAGGGAAACGCCGACTGACGTTTTAGCTTACCCGTAGACGCATCCCAAAATTTAATCCACCCGTGCGGCACCCCCCATTTGGGCCTGTCGGCGCCGCCGTGTAACAACACGCGCCCCGACCGCTGAAAGACGAGCAGCTCGCCGGGGTCGAATTCCGCGGTTAAGAGTTTCGGCTTACTCACGCCGCCGACACTCACCAGCTTGAGTGATTTACGACTCCCGCTCGCCAGCCACCTGTTGTCGGGGCTCAGGGCGAGGGCGCGAACGTCCGAGAAGTTTTCCTGTATCGTGCGTAACAACTCGCCGGAATTTCCGTCCCAGAGCCTGACGGCGTCCGCCTCTTCGGCCCCCTCCTTCACCCCGCTCCCCGTGGCGATTATGTTAAGGCCGCTGCTGACGGCGACGGCCGTCGTGCTGTCGGAATAGCCCGCGAGGACTCGCACCTCCTTGCCGGTCGCCGCGTCCAACAGGATGATTCTGGTGTTGGAGTAGCCGACCGCCAGCAGTCTGTCGTCCGCGCTGAAGGCGACGGCAGACACGCCCGAGCCGTATTCGAAGGCCCAGACTTTCTCGCCGTTGGACGCGTCCGTCAGGACGACCTCCCCTTCCCAGAAACCCTCCGCCCGAAACTTCGCGTTATGACTGAGACCCCGTGCCGGCGTCTTATTGACCACCAACTTTCCCACGTCGGGAGCGACGGCCGTGCCGCTCGTCACGTCCCAGAGGCGGGCCTCGCCCCATAACTCTCCCCCTTCGTCATCTTCGACCCTCCGCGTAATCGGCTCGGGGGGTAATTTGACCGTGGAGCTGTATAGAAACCTGCCGTCATCCTTAAAGCGCAGGTACGTCACGGGCCGGTCTGTGGCGAAGGTACGAAGCTCGCGACCCGTGCGGATGTCCCAGATTTTGATAGCGCGATCCTCGGCGCTGCTGGCGAGGAGTTGCCCGTCCGGGCTGAAGGCGAGGCAGTTGATGATGTTGGAGTGTCCGGCCTGCACGACGAGCGTAGGCTTTTGCGCTCTCGCACTCGACGGCGCGTGGCCTAAGAGCGCGAAGGCCAGTAGCAGGTACGCGGCGCGGGTGGGCATGAAATCGCGTCTCCGACCCCGAGGGGACGTGCGGGCGTGGTGGGTTCGTGACGAGAGGGTCGTGAGACCGGAATTATTACCTGATGCGTGGCGCCGGCCCGCCGTGCCGCGTGAGGGCGCGCCGAGGATTCCCGTCTCCGGGAACGGGGGCCGGAACAAGCTCTCGTCTCTTTAAGGGAGTATCGCCGCCCTGCCGGCGCTTCGTGGCTACAGGGATTAAGGGGCGGGAGGGAGGGCCCCGCTGGGCACGACCCACAGCTCGATCATATCGGTTCTCCTTGAACCCCCATCGACTGTTACGAGCCGGTAGGCGCCGACCCCCCTCTCATCTATCAGATACCCTTTTGCCACATCGAGCTGCTCCTGCGCCTCGACGAGGTTCCTTCGCCCGGTAACGGCGAGGAGGTAACCCTGCGCGGTCGGCTCACCGCCTAATTCTTCCGCGAATATGTCTAACTTATCAAGGTCTAAATCCCTGTAGTTAAATTGCTCGATCAAGCGGGCGGTCGGCGGCAGGCCGACATCCGCGGCGCTCGCGGCGGAAGTCTCGCCGTTCCTCTTCAGCCCTTCGTCTCCGAAGGTTGAAGCAGACTCGGCCGGCCAGCCCAACAGGAGAGCGAGCCCGAGGAACACCCAAAGTCGTAAGCGCATGCATCCTCCTTACACGTCATTAATGGTTTTCAAGCGGCCCGCGGTGAAGCGGTGTCACTGACGGAGAGCAGATAGAAACTTAGACAGCAGGAGCCGGGAAGTGAAGCTCGGTTTGCCCCGAACGGGTAAGAGACGGCGAGACGCTCTCAAAGCTTTAATTCACCACCGCCGGGAAGCGTCTCGCCGGCGCATTTGCTCACGGCGGACAGCAACTTAATTGACAATTATCAGGGTTGTCAAGAATTTCGACGCGGGTTCCGCGCCACCGGCGGCCGCTTGAGCGCGACGAGGCTCCCGCCTCCCGACAGTGGGCGCGCCCGCATTCATTAAACAGCCCGCGAACGTCGAACCCTTGCCGGGGTGTCCGCCGTGGCGGCATACTTTTCGAGATGAAGCTCTCTTTACCGACTGTAGCTTTGGTCGCTTCTCTCCTCACCCTTACCCCGGCGGCATCCTTCGGGCAGGCGCCGAAGCCGTTAGTCCAGACCGACCCCGCCAACACGGTCACCGCGCTGGCATACAGCGGCGACGGCAACACCCTCGCGAGCGGAAGCTGGGACCGAACCGTCCGGCTGTGGGATGCCGGCGCGAGGCAGCAGACGCGTCTGCTGTCGATGGACACTCACGTCACGGCCGTCGCCCTCAGTTCCGACGGCAGGTTCGTGGCCGGCGGAGATTGGGGCGGCGCGATCGCGCTCTGGGAAGTCGCCACCGGCAGGAAGTTGCGCGCCTTTAAAGGAGGGCCCGGGCCGGTCAGCTCTCTCGCTTTCGCGCCCGACGGCAGGGCGCTGGCTTCCGCGTCCGGCGACCCGTTCAACGACACGGGGGGCCCCGGCATAAGGCTTTGGGAGACGGCCACCGGCGAGGTGATTCGTATCATCGGCGGCCATTCTTCACCCGTGCTCTCACTCGCCTTCAGCCCCGGCGGCGAAATGCTCGCCAGCGGGAGTCGAGACCGCAGCATCAAGCTTTGGCGTGTGGCCGACGGGCGAGAGATACGAACGCTCGAAGGGCACCCGGACGTGGTCAACTCAGTCGCGTTCAGCCGCGACGGGAAGATGCTGGCGAGCGGGGGCGGCCTTCAGGTAACCGATAACGAGCAAACGATTAAGGTGTGGGACGTAGAGGCCGGCGTGGAACTGCGCTCGCTACGCGGCCACGGCGGCGGCGTGCTGAGTGTCTCCTTCAGCCCGGACGGGAGGCTGCTGGCGAGCGGCAGTTACGACCAGACCATCAGGCTGTGGGACGTGGCGACCGGCAGTCTCGCCCGAACGTTACCGTGGCAGCCGGGCTGCTACGCCAAGGCGGTCGCCTTTAGCGGCGACGGCGCGAACGTGGCCACGGCCTGCGGCCCCCTCAAGCTCTGGGAGGTGTCGAGCGGCAGGCGCCTACCCTTGCGCACCATGCCTTCCGCCCACGTCATGTCAGTCTCTTACTCGCGGGACGGCAGAAAGCTGATATGCGCCGGCCCGGCGGTTCTCAAAGTCTGGGACACGCTCGCGGGGCAGATGGTGACGACGCTGCCGGGCGGCTCTTACGCGGCCCTCAGCCGCGACGGCAGCAGGCTCGTCAGCGGCAGCCGCAGCGGGCAGGTAAAGGTGTGGGACGTGGCGTCGGGCAGTCCGCTGCCCGCGCCGCGCTATAAGAGTAGCGACGGCGCGATTATCGCCGCCGCCGCCTTCAGCCCCGACGGCACCAAAACGGCCGGCGGCGGCGGCGACTCGAATGCCGGCGCCGACGGTTGGTCGGTCAGGATTTGGGACGCCGCGGCCGGGCACGAACTGCGCGCCCTGCGAGGCCACACGGGCCCCGTCAGGTCTGTCGCCTTCAGCCCGGACGGTAAAACAGTCGCGAGCGGCAGTTGGGATAAAACGGCTAGGCTGTGGGATGTCGCCGGGGGCAGAGAGCTTCTGACGTTAACCGGACACCCGAACGGGATCAACGCCGTGGCCTTCTCCCCGAGCGGCCTGACGTTGGCGAGCGGCGGACAGGATAAGGCGGTCAAGCTGTGGGACACGAATACGGGGCGCGAGGTTGGGAGCCTGACGGGGCACGCGGAATCCGTGACCTCCGTCGCCTTCAGCCCGAACGGCAGCGTCCTCGCCAGCGGAAGCTCCGACAAAACCATTAAACTGTGGAGTGTCCCGGGCGGGCTGTTGCTGCGGACGCTCGAAGGTCATTCGAACGAAGTTAACTCCGTCGCGTTCAGCCCCGACGGGAAGATTCTGGTCAGCGGGGCCGGCGACGCGACGGCGAGGCTCTGGGACGTAGCGAGCGGGAGAGAGCTAGCGAGCTTGGTGAGCGTCGGGCTGACCGAGGATTGGCAGGAGCAAGAGAGTTCGACGCGGCCGCCGGCGGAGAAGGTCAGCGGTTGGCTGGTCGTGACGCCCGACGGGCTGTTCGACGGAGACGCGGATGCGATTCAGCAGGTGAGCTGGCGGCTCGGCGACTCCGCAGAGGTCGTGTCGCTCAACGCATTGTTCAACGACTTCTACCACCCCGGACTCCTCGCGGAGATCATGAAAGGCGGGAGGCCGGCGGCCGTCATGGACATCGCCTTCCGGCTCCAGTTGCCGGGCCTTCGGGCCATGTTGTCTCAGGGCCTCGCGCTCGTGGATAAGCGGGGCGGCAAGTACCTTCTCTGCTACGGCGAGAGACCGACGGCCCGGCCGCGCCCCTGGGAAGAGGCCCCCGCGCCCATCGCCGGGGTGAGCGAATGGGAGTTCCATAAAGATGACGTGACCTGCCCGTGGCGCAAAGAGCTGCCCCCTGCTTTGTGGGGCGAAAACGCCGGCGACCTCAGGGGCAAGAGCGCGCGGCCATTCAGGCTGGCGTATGACGGCGTCAAGTCGGACGTTGGGCGGTCAGCCCTACACGTGCTGACCGTCGGCATCAGCCGCTATGACGCGGGCGCTTCAGGCTTCAGCCCACTCCCCTCCTCCGCGTCGGGCGCGAGGGAGATCGAAAAGCTGTTCAGAGGGCCGGGCGGCGGGGCCGGCGCGACGTTTAGGCAAGTCCGCGTGTGGGACGGGCTCTACGACGAAGCGGCGACACGCGACGGCATACGCCGGCGGCTCTCGGACATTGCGGGCTCCGCGAAAGAAGAAGACGTGGTGTTCCTCTACTTTTCCGGGCACGGAGTCGTCGCCGACGGTCAGGAGATGTTCTACTTCGCATCGGTCGACATGCGCCGCCCGTCCGCCCGGGGGCAACGCGAGAGCGGGGTGAGCGCGGCGATGCTGGCGGACGCCATACGCGCGATGCCTTCGCGGCGGATAGTTCTGTTTATTGACGCGTGCCAATCCGGCGCGGCGGTGGAGGCGCTGGCGAAAATCGGCGGGGTCAAGTCCGGGGCCGTCGCGGAGCGGGCGGGGGCGGAGAACGGGCGTCGGGCCGGGAGGCGCGCGTCGCGGGTGGGGCTGTACATTGTCGCCGCTTCGACGCCTTTGCAGGAGGCGGTTCAGGGCCGAGTTAATAGCGCCTTAGGCATGACGTTATTGGAGGCGTTGACGAATAAAAAACGCGGCACCGGCAAGCTATGGATGAGCGACGTAGTCAGCCATATTCGCCGACGGTTGCCTCAGGTTTCAAAAGAGGCCGGCCGCGCCCACACCCCGGTAATAATATCTACCGGCCTTGACTTCCCCCTGTCCAATTAATCTCCGGTGAAGGGGTTGACTAGCCACGACCGAGAGCGCCGGCCCTCGATTCGGCGACCGAGCGCGGCGCCGCCGCCTCGTGACGGATTACACCCGGCCGGGCGCGGCGGCCTCGCGCCCCCCGCCGTAAATCATATTCGCGGCGCTCAGGCCCGCCATTGACACCCCGCCCCTCCGGTAATATCTTTCCAGCGCCCCTTTCAGGCGCGACCCCTACAACCTCAACGGTTCTCACGTCCGCTTCACGAAGGAGACTCACCATGATGCTGGAACCGCGGGCCGGCTGTCGGCTGAGCCTCACGGCCTTCCCGCCGGCTCGGCAGCCCGGCATCCGCATCTCTTCCGTGAAGCAGGCCGTCCCGATGTCGCCGGACTGAAAAGGAGACTCCTCATGCTGACGCCGGTGCCCTTCCACGCCTCGACGGAGAATCGCCTGCTCGCCGCCCTGCCTCGCGGGGAGTACGAGCGCCTCGTCCCGCATCTGGAGCGGGTACACCTCACGCAGGGCCGGGTAATCTTCGAGGCGGGCGACCGCGTGCGGCATGCCTACTTCCCTTCCGGCGGCATCATCTCCATGCTCTCGATGACGGAGGAGGGGGAGACGATTGAGGTGGCGATGGTGAGCAACGAGGGGATGGTCGGCGTCCCGATAGTCCTCAGGGCCGGCGTCGCGCCTTACCGGACGATGGTTCAGATACCGGGCGATGCGCTGAGAGTCAAAGCGGAGGTGCTCCTGAAGGAGTTCAATCAGGGCGGGCGGTTCCAAGACCTGCTGCTCAGGTACGCGCACGCGGTACTGGCGCACGTCGCACAGTCGGCCGTCTGCGGCCGCTTCCACACGGTCGAGGCGAGGCTCGGCCGCTGGCTGCTGGTGACGCGCGACCGGATCAACTCCGACAGCTTTCACTACACGCAGGAGTTCCTCTCACACATGCTCGGCACCCCGCGCACGGTCGTCTCGATCGCCGCCTGCCGCCTTCAGGACGAAGGGCTCATCCGCTACCGTCGCGGCCGCATCACGATTCTCGACCGGGCGGGGCTGGAGGCCGCCGCCTGCGAGTGTTACAGGGCGGTCTTGAGGGAGATCGACCACATCATCGCCGCCTAGCCGCGTCGAGCCGACCCCCCCCACCTTACCCGCCCGCTCTGTGAGGAAGCTGACAGAGTCGGCGTGGTGGCAGACGCCCGCTCCCGACTCCTCTATCCTGTGCCCCGTAGCCGTCCTTCACCTGACGTAAGCCTCCGCGGGGCGACCTCAACACGCCCGCGGGGAGGCTTCGGACGAGCGGCGCGGGCCGCCCGTCGTCCACGGCTACTTGCCCGCTGCTCAACCTACACGGCGGCCCCGTGCTCACACGGCCCGCCACGGGGGGCCCGACGTGCCGCCCCCCGGCGCGACTCTCACACGGTTAGGAGGATTAAGTCAGATCATGAAACGAGCATTAGGGATCGGGGCGGTCGCCGCCTTCGTGTGCGCTTTGGTGGTCGGCTCCGGCGTGGCGAACGCCGCCCGCGTGGCGAAATCAGACAAGACCCAGAAGCGGGTCGCCGTCAGGGCTCTGGCCTCCGCGAGGGTGCCCGCCGTCATCGCCTCCGCGGCGGCGACGCGCGCGGACAACGGGGCGGTGTTGACCTACACCGTCTCGAACCGCGGGGGCGAGCGACTCACGTCGCTTCAGGTGGTGGCCTTCGTCATCAACGCGGACGGCGCCATCACCGGCGGCGAGGGGTGGACGCTCAACAACGTCGAGCTGGAGAAGAACTCGACCCAGACCTTCTCGGCCATTCTGGAGAATAACCCGTCGCCGGAGGGCCGGGTGGCCGTCGCCGTCCGGAACGCCACCGGGCCGTCCGGCACCTTCGAGGCCGAGAACTCCGAGCTGGTGAACATGGTTAAAGCCTACGCCGGGGTGGCGTCGGCGGCGGCCCCCGCCTTCACGAAGGCGCGCTTCGGCGCGGCCCCGAGGCAGGTCAGCTACTGCCAGAGCGCGCTAAACATGGCCGAGAGCACTTGCTCCTGCGGCGTCGCCTCCTTCACCTGCAACGACGCGAATAACAGCTTCTCCTTCACCTGCAACAAGCCCCCCGAGGGGCAGGCCGCGTGCGCCTCCGGCCCCGTCGGCGAATAGCCGGCGAGTAGTCGGCGAATAGCCGGCGCGCGCCGGAGACGGAAGCCGCCGCGGGATTAGTCCCGCGGCGGCTTCGCTTTAATCACAACACGACCGAACGCCCGCGGCGGATTCCCGCCCCTTCGCGAGCGCCGCCGTCCGGCCCGTCCCCAAGTCGAACACGACTTCGCCCGCCTTCACGCACCTGAATTCGGCGCGCACGCGCCCCGCGAAAACTCGTGGCCCCGGCGCGGCCGGGGGGCTATGATGTCGCTGCCGTGAAACCTGCGCCGGCGGCGTTATCCGTTTCTTCGAGTCCATTCCGCCGGGGGCAATCCAATCATGTTCGTACGGCGCGAGTAGCCGCGCGGCCGCCGGCCCGAAGATTACATTTTTTTTGGCATGGGTTTGCGCCACCTCACGACACATAGATGAGTACAGGGTCGCGGTCAGCAGAACGATGGCAAAAATTCTCAGCCTGCTCTCGCCGCCGGAAAGCCTTGAGGACGTGTTCATGGCTCGGTACGAGCGCCTGCGCGGCTGGGCGCTGCACCTGAGCGCGCACAACCGCGCGGCGGCCGAAGACCTCCTCCACGAGGCGTTCGTCCAATTCACCCTCACCGGCCCCGACCTGCGCTCGATCAAAAACCTCGACGCCTACCTCTTCGGCCTGCTGCGCATACTCCACCTGTCGCAACTCCGCCGCGGCGCGCGCCGCGCCCGGCTGCTCGGCATGGTGCTCGACTATCAGGCGGCCGTGCTCGGGCTGCGGGCCGTAGACCCGTGCGACCAGCTCAGCCGGCGCGACGAGTTGCTGCGGGTCTGCCAGTACGCGTGCGCGCGCAAGGAAACGTCGAGGGCGGGGTCGGTGCTGTTGCTCAGGTTTTTCCTCGGCTACCACCCCGGCGAGATCGCGGCCCTCAGCAAGAGCACCCGCGCGGCGGTCGAGGAGCGCTTACGCCACGCCCGCGCCGAGGCTAAAGACTACCTGCGGAGGCCGGGCGCGGGCGCGGCGGCCGGGGCCCCGCCCGCGGCGGCCGACCTCGCGCAGTCGGCGGACGCGTTTTTGCGCGACCTCCGCGCGCGCATCTACCTCTCAAGGCGCGGGCCGTGTTCGGACGCCGAAGCGTGGCGCGCCCTCTACCGGGGCGACGGCGCGGTGCGGCGCTCGACGCTGGCCCACCTCGCGGGCTGCCCCGACTGCCTCGACGAAGTGAACAGACTGCTCGGGCTGCCCCTGCTCGCCGAACGCCACCCCGTAGACTCTATCGGTAAAGACACCCCTTCGGGCGGCCCCTCGGCCGGGGGCACGACCGGGGCCGAGGAGTTCCGGCGGCGGGGCCGGGAGGGCGTGCGCGAAGTCTTCGAGCACGACCCGGGCGAATTGTGCGTGGCGGTCAACGGCCATGCGCTCGGCTCACAAAGGGTCGCCGGCGCGCGCAACGAGCAGGTGCTCCACGTCGAGCAAACAATCGAATTCGTCGAAGTGTTCAGCGAGCACGGGGTACGGCTCCTGCTGCTCATCGTGGGCGAGCCGCCGCCCGGCGGGCCTCTCCGGCAGGCGGCACGCGTCGCCCTGAGCGGGGGCCGCCGCCTTGAGGCCGAGCTGGAATTTAACTACCCCTCCTCCTTCCTGCGCGTGCATTACGATGACCCGCGGGCGCCGGGCGTCGCGCCGGCCGCCGCGGGGCGACTCGCCCTCTTGCGGGGCGACGCGACGGCCCCGCCGCCCGCCGCGGCCGGCGACGGCCCGACGCCGGGGGACTGGCGACCCGGCTTCGGCGGCGGCCGGGGCGTGTGGGCGTGGCTGCGCCGCCGGCTGACGTGGCGGGCGTGGCTGCGGCCGGCGACGGCGACCGCCGTGCTCTCCGTGCTTCTGGTCGTTTCGTTCCTGCTTGTTCGCCTGCGCGTGAACAGCGTCTCGGCGGCCGAGTTGCTGGCGCGCTCGGCGGCGGCCGAGCGGCAAATCGCCGGCGACGGCTCCGCCGTCACGCACCGCGTGTTGTCGCTGGAGCAGCGCGACCGGGTCGGCGGCGGCCCGGCGCTGCGGCAGCGCATCGAGACTTGGCACAGCCCGGCGAGCGGGTTGGAGGCGCGGCGCGTCTACGGCGAGGCCGGGGCGTTCGTCGTCGGCGAGCGGTTGGGCCGCGACGGCACGCGCACGGTCGTCCTCCCCGGCGCGGAGGCTTCCACGACCCGCGAGGCGCGGCCGACGGCGGCCGAGTTGGTTCAGGCCGGGGCGTTCTGGCGTCTGACCCCTTCCGCCGAGGATTTCCGCGAACTCGCCGGCGGCGCCGAAGGGGCCGCCCTCGAGGAGCGTGCGGATGCTTACGTCATGCGTCAACGCCCGCCCGCCGGCCCCGCCGCGGTGCTCGAAGCCGAACTGACGTTGAGGAAGAGCGACCTGCGGGGCGTAGAGTTGCGTCTGGTCGTGGCCGCCGCCGGGGGCTTGAGGGAGTACCGTCTCGCGGAGAGCTACTTCGAGAGGCGGCCGGCCGAGCGCGTGCCCCCGTCCGTCTTCGAGTTCGGGAGCGCGGGCGCGCCCGAGCCCCGCGCCGCCCCTGCCGGCCCGCGCGGCGACTCGGCGGCGCGTCCCCCGGAGGCGACGGCCGCCGTCGGCGTCGGCGGGGGCGCGGCCACGCCCGAGCTCGAAGTCGAAGTCCACTACCTCCTGCACAGAATCAACGCCGACCTCGGCGAGCAGGTGTCCGTGCGGCGGACTGAGGACGGGCGCCTGCGTGTCGAGGGGCTGGTCGAGACTGAAGCGCGTAAAAGGGATTTGCTGGGCGCGCTCGGCCCGTACGCGCGCCACCCGGCCGTCGCCGTCGAGGTCAGCACCGCCGCCGAGGCGCAGAAACGGCTGGCCCGGAGTCCGTCGGCCGCGTCGAAGGTGTTCGACTTCGAGGTGCAGGACGGCGAGGCCGCCGCCGACTCCGAACTTCGCCGCCACTTCGCGCGCAGCCTCGGCGGCGACGAGGCGCGGATTGACGAAGAGGTCGCCCGCCTCTCCGAACGGCTCATCGGCCATTCGCGCCGCGCCGTCCAGCACGCCGCCGCGCTGAAGCGACTCGCCGACACCTTCCCCGGCCGGCGCGACGAACCTCTCGACGCGGCGGCGCGCGATAAGCTGCGGGCCATGGCGCGCAGCCACGCGCAGGGCTTCAGGCAGAACCTACAGGCGCTCCGGCTCGGGCTGCTTCCGTTCTCCGAGGCCGGGTCTCGGCGCGGGGGCGGCGGCGCGGCCACCGTGAACGGCGACGCCGAACCGGCGCGGGCCGCGGCGCGCCTCCGGCAGTTGTGCCGCTCGAACGACGAGGCGGTGCGCGCGGCGCTCGCCGTCTCCTCCGGCGGGCGTTCGCTGGCGCCGATCCGTTCGGCGAGGTTCTGGGCGTCGCTCGACGAGGCCGAGGGGCTGGCGTTGGCGATCCTGCGCGCCTTCGAGGGGCGGGGGGCGGAATGATGCGACCACGCAGGGCGCGGCAGGCCGCGGCCGGTTCCTTCGCGGGCCACTTCGGGCCGGCCTTACGGGCCTGCCTCGCGCTCGCCCTGCTCGCCTCGGGGCCGGCCGCGGCGGCGCGCGCGCAGTCGCAACTGGCCACGGTGAGCGGCACCGTCTACGACCAGAACGGCGCGCTCGTGGCCGGCGCGGCCGTGACGGCCTTCAACCCTCTGACCGGGCTGGAGAGGCGGGCGACCACGGACGGCGAGGGCTGCTTCACCATCCCCCTTCTGCCCGCGGACAGCTACAGCGTCCTCGTCCGGCGCCCCGGCTTCAAGACCGTAGACCTGCGCGACATCGTGCTCGGGGCGGGCGAACAGGCCGTGCTGCGGGTGCGCCTCACGGTCGGCCCCATCGCCGAGCACGTCACCGTGCGCGCCGGGGCGGACGACGCCAGCGTCACCGTCAGCCGCGCCACCTCGGCCTCGACGAGCTTCGGCCCGGAGTTGATCGAGAGCCTCCCGCTCAGCGGGAGGAGTCTCCAGCCGCTCATCGGCCTCGCGCCCGCCACCGTCCTGACGGCGGCCAGCTTCAACGAGCAGGGGCAGTTCAGCGTCAACGGCCAGCGCCCCAACGCCAACTACTTCACGGTGGACGGCGTCTCGGCCAACTTCGGCGTCAGCGCCGGCCCCGCGCCGGGGCAGGCCGCGGCCGGCAGCCTCCCGGCGCTCTCCTCCCTCGGCGGGACGAACAACCTCGTCTCGGCCGACGCCGTGCAGGAGTTGCGCGTGCAGGCGCTCACCTATGAGGCCGAACTCGGCCGCGCGCCGGGCGCGCACGTCGCCTTCACCACCCGCGCGGGGACGAACGAGTGGCGCGGCAGCCTCTTCGGCTCGTTCCGCCACGGCGCGCTCGACGCCAACGACTGGTTCGTCAACGCGCGCGCGCTGCCGAAGCCGCCCTCCCGGCACGAGGGCTTCGGCGGCGTCTTCGGCGGCCCCGTCGTCAAAGGCCGGACTTTCTTCTTCGTCTCTTACGAGGGGCTGCGGTCGCTCCAGCCGCGCGTCGCCCTCACGGCCGTCCCGTCGCGCACCACGCGGATGCTCGCCGCGCCGGCCGTGCGGCCGCTGCTCGACGCCTTCCCGCGCCCTCCGGCCGGGGGGCGCGAGGTGAGGTTCGGCGCGGCCGAGTTCGCCGCCGGCTACGGCGAGCCTTCGCGGCTCGACGCCGTGAGCGCGCGCCTCGACCACGTCGCCGGCGAACGCCTCCTGCTCTTCGGCCGCTACGCGCAGGCGCCTTCCGGCACCGCTCAGCGCGGCGGCCAAGCCCCGCCGACCTCGACCGCCCGCCTCACCCTCGGCTTCGGCCGGCCGCTGTCGCAAAGCCTGAGCACCGTCACCGAGAGCTCGTTCGAGACGCGCACGCTCACCTTCGGCGCGACCTTCACGCCCGCCGCGAGCCTCGCCCTCGACTCGCGCTTCAACTGGAGCCTCGCCAGCGGCTCGACCTTCCACCGCCTCGACGGGTTCGGCGGCGCGACCCCGCCGCCGCAGCCCTACCTCTTCCCGGCCCCGGCCTCGCCCGCCGACGGGCTGATTCAGATTCTGATTCTCCGCCCGCTCGACCAAGCGGCGAACCTGCGAATCGGGAAGGAGGCCGACAACGTGAACCGGCAGTTCAACGCCGTGAACACGTTGAGCCTCGTCCGCGGCGCGCACCACCTCAAGTTCGGCCTCGACTACCGCCGCCTCGCCCCCGTCTTCGACGCGCCGGCCTACACCCAGACGGTCGCCTTCCTCGGCTTCGGCTCCGACCCGCTCGACCCCGACACGGTGCTCTCGGCCTCCACTTGGGACGCGCGGGTCTACGCGGAAGAGGAGGCGCGCCGCCCGCTCTTTCACAACCTCTCGGCCTTCGCGCAGGACATCTGGCACCCCTCCCCGAATCTGACCGTCAGCTACGGGCTCCGCTGGGAACTCGCGCCCCCGCCGCGCGAGACGACGGGCCGGCACCCGGCCGTCTTCGGGGGCGCGCGCGCTCCCGGCGCGCTGACGGGGCGGGACGGGCCCGAGTTGACGACCGACGGCACGCCGCTCTGGAAGACCTCCTTCGCCGATTTCGCCCCGCGCGTGGGCGTCGCCTACCACCTGCGGCCGACGGGGACGACGGTGCGCGCGGGCTTCGGCATCTTCTTCGACACCGGCAACGGGCAGGCGGCGCAAGCCTTCGGCAGCGTGCTGCCCTACACCTCGGGGCGGCGGCCGGGGCGCGTGCCTTTCCCGCTCTCGCCCGCCCACGCCGCGCCGCCGCCGGGCGGGTCGCCCTCTTCGGGGACGTTCTACGCCTTCGACCCCGAACTCAGGACGCCCTACAAGCGCCAGTGGAGCGCGACCGTCGAGCAGCGACTCGGCGGCGCGCAGGCGCTCAACGTCTCGTACGTCGGCGCGCAGGGGCGGCGTCTGCTGCGCGGCGAAGTCTCGCTCCTGCCCTTCCCGCCCGCCGGCTTTTTCGGCGACACCACCCTCGTCCTCATCGAGAACGCGGCCCGCTCCGATTACCACGGACTGCTCGCGCAGTTCGAGCGGAGGCTCGCGGCCGGCCTCGCCGCCTACGCCTCCTACACTTGGTCGCATTCGATTGACGACGCCTCCGACGACTCGACGCTCCACCTGCGCGAGGCGCGCCCCGTCCCTGACCGCGGCCCCTCGAACTTCGACGTGCGCCACTCGCTGGGCCTCGCCCTGAGCTACGACCTCCCGGCCGCCCCGCGGGGCCGGGTCGCGCGTGCGCTGGCGCGCGGGTGGTCTCTGGACGCGGTCGGCAGGTGGCGGACGGCGACGCCGGTCAACCTCACCGTCTTCACGCAGGTGCTGGGCGGGGCCGTGGTGCATTCGGTGCGGCCCGACTTGTTGGGGGGCGTCCCCGTCTACCTCACCGACCCGCGCCTGCCGGGCGGGCGGGCTCTCAACCCCGCGGCGTTCGCGCCGCCCGTTGACGGCGGGGCCGGCGACGGCACTCTCGGCCGCAACGCCCTGAGGGGCTTCGGGGCTTGGCAGGTGGACGCGGCGCTGCGCCGCAAGCTCTCGCTCACGGAGCGCGTCGGCGTGCAGTTGCGCGTCGAGGTCTTCAACCTCTTCAACCACCCGAACTTCGCCGGGCCGTCCCCCGGTTACGAGGCGACCCAGACGCTCGGGCAGGGGCTCGGCACCGGGGGCGCGCTCGGGGGCCTGCTCCCCATGTTCCAGTTCGGCGGGCCGCGCTCGGTTCAGTTCACCACCAAACTCCAATTCTAGTCTCGCCGCCGCGGCGTCCGCGCGCGGCTCACCGCCCCTCGCACGCGGGCCCGGTTCTGACCGGCGTGGGTTTGCCGCCGCGCGCGCCACATTCAGGGTAGGAGAACCGACCTTCCCTGTGAGGTGAACACATGTTGATTAAAGCCAGCACCCGACAGCTACTCGTGGGTTTCGTCTCGGCGGCGCTGTTAACGTTCTGCGCCGTGGGCCTGCTCCTCAGCCGCGGCGCGGGGCGCGAGAGCGGCGCGAGAGACGCGCGGCCGGCGGCGGCCGCCCTCGTCGCGCTGCCGATGCAGTTCGAGCAGAACGAAGGGCAGGCCGGCCCCGGCGTCGGGTTCGTCGCGCGCGGGCAGGGCCACGCCCTCTTCCTCAAGCCCTCGGAGGCGACCTTCACGCTCGACGACGCGCGGCCTCGGGCCGAGGCGGCTTTCGCGGCGGCGGGGCTGAGGACGCCGCCCGCCTCGCGCCCGCCGTCGCCGCCGTCGGTGTTGAGGATGAGACTGCTCGGCGCGGACGCCGGCGCGCGGGGCGTCGGGCGCGGCCGCTCGGAGGGTCACGTCAATTATCTGGTCGGCAACGACCCGGCGCGCCGTCGCGCCAACGTCCCCGTCTTCGAGGAGGTTCTCTACGAGGGCGTCTACCCCGGCATAGACCTCGTCTACTACGGCAACCAGCAGCAGTTGGAGTTCGACTTCGCGCTGAAGCCCGGCGCGGAACCGGGCGCCATCCGGATGGCCTTCGAGGGGGCCGACCGTCTGGAGATTGACGAAGGCGGCGACCTCCTGCTGCACGTCGCCGGGCGGAAGCTCGTGCAGCGGCGGCCCCTCATCTATCAGGGCAGGGGGGGCGCGCGCGAGCAGGTCGCCGGCCGCTACGTGCGCCGCGGCGAGGGCGTCATCGGGTTCGAGGTCGGCGAGTACGACGCGACCAGAGAGCTGATCATAGACCCCGTCCTGACCTACGCCAGCTACCAACTGAGCGCCAACGACATCACGCTCGACGCGGCCGGCAACCTCTACCTCGTCTCCAGCACGCAGTCGCTCACGCTGCCGACCACGCCCGGCGCGTTCCAGAGCGCCAACCGCAGCGGCACGTGGCCGGGCGGCGCCTTCAACAACGCCGACATTCACCTGCGCAAGCTGGCCCCCGCGGCCGGCGGCGGCTACCGGCTCGTCTACGCCACCTACATCGGCGGCTTCGGCGACGAGAGCGGCGGCGTGGCGGTCGACCGGGAGGGGCACGTCTACGTCGGCGGCACGACCAACTCCGAGGACTTCCCCCTGACGCCGAACGCGGCGCAGAAGAGGCTGAACCGCGGCACGCCGGACAACACCGGCGCGGGCACCTGCTGCCTCGACATCCCGCCCTACGACGCCTTCGTGATGAAGTTCGGGCCGGGCGGCGACCTGCGCTATTCGAGCTACCACGGCGGGAGCGGCAGCGACGGGGCCGGCGGCCCGCTCCTCGACGGGCGCGGCAACGTCTTCCTCGTCGGCAACGCCGGGGCCGCCTCGAACGACTTCCCCGTGACGGCGGGCGCCTTCCAGCCGACGCGCCCCGCCGCCGCCGCCGAGCCGCGCGACGACCCGCTCTTCGACTCGCAGCAGCGCAGGTTCGACCTCTTCATCACGAAGCTCAGCCTCGCCGATGACAGCCCCGCCCTGCTCTACTCGACCTACTTCGGCGGGAACCGGGCCGACCGGCTGACGGGCGCGGCCGTCGACCAGCGCGGCCACGTCTACCTGACGGGCGAGACGGGTTCGTCCGACTTCCCCGTGACGGCGAACGCGGTGCGCGCCGGACGCTTCGACATCCCGGCCTCCATAGACATCCCGGCCTCGACGCCGATCTCGAACTTCGTGGTGAAGTTCGACCCGGCGGCCGCGGGCGGCTCGGCGGTCGTCTACGGCACCATCCTCGGGAGCACCTTCCTCCAGCGGACGAGAGACCTTGCGGTGGACCGCGCGGGCAGGATTTACGTGCTCAGTAAGGCCCACGACCCGGCCGCCTGTAACCTCGACGCCGCGCGTCAGGCGCTGTGCGAGTTCCCCACCACGCCCGGCGCGATGCAGCCAGCGCGGCCCGGCGGCGAGGACGTGCTGCTCGTCAAGCTCGACCCGTCGCGCCGCGACAGCCTCGTCTACTCCACCTACTTCGGCGGCTCGGCCGACGACGACGGCTTCGGCCTCGAACCCGACGAGGCGGGCAACGCCTACCTCGCGGGCCGCACCTTCTCGACCGACTTCCCCGTCACCCCCGGCGTCTTCCAGACCGCCTTCGGCGGCGGCTCGGCCGACGACATCTCGGCCCCCGGCGGCGACGGCTACGTGGCGAAGGTTGACGCCGCCGGCGCCTCGCTCGTCTACCTGACTTACCTCGGCGGGGCGGCCGGCGACAGCGCGCAGGTCTTGAAGCTCGACGGCGCGCGCGGCGTCGTCGTCTCGGGCTGGACGTTCTCGCAGAACTTCCCCGTCACCGACCAGAGCGGCCCGGCCGCGGGCGGCCCCATCTCGGGCTTCCTCGTCAGGCTCATGCCGGAGGTGGACGCGGCGCGGGCCGGGGTGAGTCTCGACGCGGCCCGCGCCGCCGACCCGCTGGCCGAGGCTTCGAAGTTCGTGCGCCAGCACTACCTCGATTTCCTCAACCGCGAGCCGGACGCCGCCGGCCAGAGCTTCTGGACGCAGGAGATCGCGGGCTGCGGCGGCGACCGCTCCTGCGTCGCGCTCAAGCGCGTCAACGTCTCGGCCGCCTTCTTCCTCTCCATCGAGTTCCAGCGCACGGGCTACCTCGTCTACCGCAGCTACCTCGCGGCGTACGGCCGCCGGCCGACTTACGAGGAGTTCACGCCCGACGCGAGGGAGTTCGGCCGGGGCGTCGCCGTGGGCGCGCCGGGTTGGGAGAACCGGCTGCGCGAGAACGAGCGGGCCTTCCTCGAATCGTTCGCGGGGCGCGCGGAGTTCGGCGGCCGCTACGACGGCCTGTCGCCCGAGCAGTACGTCGACGCGCTGCACGCGAACGCGGGGCTGCGGCCGAGCGCGGCCGAGCGGGAGGCGCTGGTCGCCGGCCTGCGGGGCGGCGCCGAGACGCGGGCGTCCGTGCTGGCGAAGGTGGCCGGCGGCGAGGCGCTGTCGCGGAAAGAGTTCGCGCGGGCCTTCGTCCTGATGCAGTACTTCGGCTACCTCAAGCGCAGCCCCGACGAAGGCGGCTACAACTTCTGGCTGACGAAGCTCAACGACTTCGGCGGCAACTACGTCAACGCGCAGATGGTCGAGGCGTTCATCACCTCGTTCGAGTACCGCGACAGGTTCAGGACCGTGCCGCGGGTCGCCGAGTAAGCCCGGCGCGGCCCGGCCCCGCCTCAAAGGTTTCCTCCGGGGCCGGGCGCAGGACGGGTGTTGACCGGCAGGGCGAAAGGTAGGCGAGGCCGCACTCCTTTGGCGTGCGGCCTCGCCTACCTTTTCGTTGACCTGTTGACAGCGACTTAAATCATAGCCGCTGATGATAAGCGCCGCGCTAGCACGCCGCCCGAACTGCAAGGTTCATCCCCGAGACGAGCCCGGATTCAACCGAGGGCAAAGACGCGCGATGTTTGCGTTGACACCGCCTCCCGCTCGCCGCTAACCTCCCTGCCTGTGACCGGCTCCACAGCGCCGCACGATTCGCCCGCGCCCCGTAAAACCGCACCCGAACGACGCGCGCCGCCCGCGCAGGCCGCGCTTTTTTTGCCCCTTTCGAGGTGACACAATGATTCGCATACCCGGCCCTCTCTCCTGCACGCTGCTCCTCCTACTCCTGCTCGCCACCCCGGCCTCGGCGCAGACGCTTCGGAAGCCCGCCGAGCGGGGCGCCGCCCCGACCGTGACCGTCTCGGCGACGGCCTCGGGCGTGCGCTTCGTCGCCCTCGGCGCGGTGCGCCAGACCCGCCTTGAGGTCTACGACTCTTCGGGCGCGGCCGTCTTCGACTCGGGCTTCCTGCCGGGCAACGTCCGCGACTGGGCGGCGCAGGCGAGCGGCCTCTCCGACGGCACTTACTCCTGCGTGCTGACGGCCAGAGACCTCTCCGGGCGGCTCAGCTTCAGGCAGGGGGCGGTCGTGCTCGCGGGCGGGCAGCCCTCGCTCGCTCTGGGCGAGGCCGAGGCGGCCGCCGGGCTCGGGAACGAAGCGGCCGCGCCCGCCTCGTCTCCGCCCCCCGAGGAGGGCGCGGCGACGCTCTCGACGCACGACGGGGGCGCGGGCGCGCTGACCTCGACCACGGGCGCGCTCACGCTGCGCACCGGCGACGTGCTGCGGGGCGGGGAGCGCGAGCACGTGCGCGTCACGCCCGAGGGGAGAGTCGGCGTCGGCACCGACAGCCCGGAGGCGACGCTCGACGTGGCCGGCGCCGTGCGCGCCTCGGGCGGCTTCAGGTTCCCCGACGGGACGACGCTCACGTCGCAATCGGGCAGGCTCACGCTGACGAGCGCGGAGGGCGAAGAGTTGCCGGGCCCGTCCGCCGCCGGCACCGGCACCCAGAACCGGCTGGCGAAGTGGGCCGAGACCGGAGGCTCGGGCACGCTGACGGACTCGGCCGTCACGGAGGCGGGCGGCAACGTCGGAATCGGCACGAGCAGCCCCGCGCAGAGGCTGCACGTCGTCGGGCGGTCGCTCTTCCAGAACGTGGGCACGGCCTCGCTCTTCATCCTCGACCGCTTGGACGGCAAGATCATGTCGGCGGGCGCGGGCGGCGCCTCCTCGACCGTCGCCTACGACGAGAGCGGCATCTTCAAGATCGAGTCGAACACGCGCTCGAACATCGCGCAGGGGGTCTTCGGGGCGGATCGGGGCGCGACGACGCGCTTCGTCATCGACGGGGCGGGCCGGGTCGGGATAGGGACGGACGAGCCTCATCTGTTGGTGAAGCTCGACGTGGTGGGCCCGATCAACTCTTCCCAGCAGTACAACCTCGGCGGAGACCGTGTGCTGTGGGCGCCGATCACGAATAACCTCTTCGCGGGGCGGGGGGCGGGCGCGGGCCACACGTCGGGCACCGAGAACGCCTTCTTCGGCAGGACGGCCGGCTTCGCCAACACGGAGGGCACACACAACTCCTTCTTCGGCAACGACACCGGCCTCTCCCACACGACGGGCTCCTTCAACTCCCTCTTCGGTTTCGCAGCTAACGCCGGGGCGGGCGACCTCACCAACGCCACGGCGGTCGGGGCGCGCGCGCGCGTGGATCAGAGCAACTCGCTCGTCCTCGGCTCGATCAACGGCGTCAACTCAGCCACGGCCGACACCAACGTCGGCATCGGCACGACGACCCCCGCCGACCGCCTCCACGTCAACGGCATCGTCCGCGTCGACACGCTCGGCGTGGCCGGCATCACGGCGCTCTGCCGCAACGCCTTGAACCAGCTCGCCTCGTGCTCCTCGTCGCTGCGCTACAAGGAGGGGGTGGCGAGCTTCCGGGGCGGGCTCGAACTGGTCGGCCGCCTGCGCCCGGTCACTTTTACGTGGAGGGAGGGGGGGGCGCGCGACCTCGGGCTCGTGGCGGAGGAGGTCTCGGAGGCCGCGCCGCTGCTGGTGACGCGCAACACGGCGGGGGAGGTCGAAGGGGTGAGGTACGACCGCGTCGGGGCCGTCCTCGTCGATGCCGTGCAGGAGCAGCAGCGGCAGCTCGAATTACAGCGGCGGCAGATGGGATTACAGCAGCAGCAACTGGCGGAGCTGTGGCGGCAGAACAGGGCCCTCGGCGCGCGCCTGAGCGAGCTTGAGCGTGCGGCGGTCAGGCGCGCGAGCCGGCGCCCGGCGCCCCGCCGTCGCGCGAGGTGAGTGCGGGGGCGGAGGGGCCGCCGCGCCCCTCGGGCGAGGAGGCCGCGGCGTATCAATGTGGGCCCGTGAAGGCGTGACCCGTAGGCGCGTAAATGGGTAGCAGGAAGCGCGCTTGGAAATCGACTCCGGGCGTCGCCGCCTCGGCCTCGAAGAGCCAGTAGCGCGGCTCTTCGCCGCTCAGACGGGTCGAGTAGTCGCCCTCGGGGAGTCGGAACTCGACGCGGGCCGTCTGCCTGCCGTCCGTCCCGGGCGAGAGCGTCGCGGTGAGCTTCTCCTCGTAGAGTTGGTCGAAGACGTACTGGCGCGAGTTCTTCCCGCGGCCGCGGGAGGAGACTTCGACCGTCTCTTCGACGAGGCGGATGGCGCATTCGACGCCCCGCGCGTCCACGGGCCGGTTGAACATGAGCCGGACTGCGGCGGGGCGGCCGAGCAGCATCGGGAACTGCTCGTACTGGAGGAAGACGCGGCCGTACTTGAGCCCCTGCATGACCGCCCTGACGGCGCCCGCGAGGGTGAAGACGACGGCCGCGTCGAAGACGAGGAGGAAGAGCCCGCCCAGCACCCGGAACGTCGTGTCCTCGATGGTCAGCAGGAGGTAGTGGAAGGGCGAGAGGAAGAGCGCGAGGAAGGCGATCCACGCGAAGCGCCGCAGCGCACGCCGCCACACGTCGTCGCGCGCGCCGTGGCGATCCCACGGGTGATCCCAGTCCCACGGCGCGGTCGCGCCCGCGAGGTAAGCGCGGCGCGCGCGCCTCCGCCGGTGGAGCCCCCGCGCCCCGGCCGCGAGCGCGGCGAGGCCGAAGATGATGAAGACCGCGCCGACGACGGCGACGACCCAGCCGGGCGGGCGCGTCGGCCCCGCGGCCCACACCATCATCCCCACCCCGACGAGGAGCGGGATCGAGCCCGCGCCGGCGAACAGGAGGCCGAAGACGACCGCGCCCCAGCCCTGCACGGGGACGGTCGTCCGCCCCTCGAAGTTTCGCAACCGCCGTCTCGTGGTATCGCCCATGGCGTTCGGTAAAGTGATGGCGTGCTCTTCGTTAAGCCCGACGGCGGCGGCGCCTTGGCCGCGGGTGTAATCAGGGGGGCGCTTTCGCGACCCCCGTGATTTTTCCATTGACAAGCCCGTAGGTTGCCTACGTATTTTATTGGACGTGACCCGAAGAAGATAAGTGCAGGAGGGCGGCGCCGACAAGCATGCAAGTCCTTAACCTACGCGAGAGTACATTTCCCCGCGCGGCCGTGAATGGTGTCGCGCGCCCGCACGGGCCGCGAGCCCTGACCAGCCCCCGGGACGGACACGGGGCGATGAAACCGGCCGCGCGCCGCGCGCTCGCGGCGGCGCTGCTCTGCTGCGCGCTGGCCGCGCTCGCCCCCGCGCAGCAGCCGCAGCCGACGCCGCCCTCTGCGCCCACGCAGGCGCCGCCGCCCGAGGCGGCCCGGCGCGTCGAGGAGTTCGTCCGCCTCGTCAACACCGGCGACCGCAAGGCCGCCCGCCTCTACGTCGAGCAGAACTTCACGCCCGCCTCGCTCCAGCGCGTGCCCGTCGAGCAGCGCCTCGGCACCATCTCGCGGTTGCGGGACGTGACGCGCGGGATGGAGTTGCAGGGCGCCGTCCGCCAGCCGAAGCCGCAGGAGGCCACCGCGCTCGTGCGCAACAAGCTCACCGGCGAATGGGAAGAGCTCCTCTTCATCTTCGAGCCGGACGCGCCCTACCGCATCGAGCGCTTCGGCCTGCGGGCCGCGGGGCCGCCCGACGGGGCCGCCGCGCCCGCGGCCCGGCTGACCGAGCAGGAGGCGGCCCGCGAGCTCGAAGCCTTCCTCAGGAAGCTCTCGGAGGCGGACGTTTTCTCCGGCTCGGTGCTGCTCGCCAAAGACGGCAAGGTCATCTTCGCCGGCGCCTACGGCGAGGCCAACAAGGACTTCCGCGCGCCCAACCGCCTCGACACCAAGTTCAACCTCGGCTCGATGAACAAGATGTTCACGGCCGTCGCCGTCGCGCAACTCGCCGAGCAGGGTAAGCTCTCCTTCGAAGACCCCCTCTCGAAGTTCGTGCCCGACTTCCCCGGCCCCGAGGCGGCGCAGAAGATCAAGCTCAAGCACCTGCTGACGCACACCTCCGGCCTCGGCAGCTTCTTCAACGAGACGTTCGACCAGACCTCGCGCGCGCGCCTCCGCACCATCGACGACTTCATGGGGCTGGCGAAGGGCGAGACGTTGCAGTTCGAGCCGGGCGCGCGCTGGGACTACAGCAACACGGGCTTCCTCGTCCTCGGCAAGGTGGTCGAGAAGGCCTCGGGGCAGGACTACTTCGACTACGTGCGCGAGCACGTCTACAAGCGCGCCGGGATGACGGGCACCGACGCCTACGAGCTCGACCGCGTCAACCCGAATCTCGCCGTCGGCTACCAGAAGGAGTACACCGACGCGGGCACCGCCTTCCGCAACAACGTCTTCGAGCACGTTATCCGCGGCGGCCCGGCCGGCGGCGGCTACTCGACGGCCGAGGACATGCTCCGCTTCGACCGGGCGCTGCGCGCGGGCCGGCTCGTCGGGCCGGAGTACGTCAAGCTGCTCCTCTCGCCCAAGCCCGAGCTGAACTCGCCCCGGTACGGCTACGGCTTCGAGCTCGACGCCGGGGAGGGGGTGGCCGGCCACAGCGGCGGCTTCCCCGGCATCAGCTCCGACCTCCACATGTACCTCAAGAGCGGCCACACGGGCGTCGTCCTCTCCAACTACGGCGGCGCCGCCGGCCTCGTCGTCAACAAGATGCGGGCCCTCGTGCGCGCCATGGCGCAGTAGCGGCCCGGCGCCGGACGGCCGCGCGACGCGAAGGGGGCGGAGGGGTTATAACCCCTCCGCCCCCTTCGCCTTTCCCGCGCGCCCGCCGGCACGCCACCCGCCTGACGCTATTGGCCGGCCGCCGCCGGTTTGTGTTTCAGCTGGACGCCACTCTCGCGGCGGTTGAAGATGTCGAAGCTGAGGGTGGTCTCCAGCCCGAACTTTTTCTGAAACAGGAAGTCTCCGTTCACTTTGTTCCGGTAGAACAACAACTGCAAGGTGGGCCCGATGGAGAAGTTGGGCCAGACGAAGAATTTCAGGCTGTTGTTCGAGACATCCCTGTACCTCGTGTCCGTCGCGTTGTCCCGGCTGAAGTTGAAGAAGAAGTCTGCCTCCTGCTTCAGCTCGTACTTGACTTTCGCGCCGAACGGGACCGAGAGGTTAAACTTCCAGTAGAGGCCGGCGCGCGGCCGGTTCGCCAGAATCGGCGCGGCCGCCGAGTCTTTCGTGATCGAGGTCTCCGGCGCCGTGCTGAGCCTCTTGATACAATCGGCGAAAGACTCCGCCGCGTTCGGCAGACACTCGACCACCGCCCCCTGCGTCTCGAAACGGTAGCCGGTCAGCGCGTCCACTTCCCTGCCCGCCTGCGCCCCCGCCTCGAAAGAGTTGGCGCCGTTCTGCCAGCGCAGGCCGAGGCGGGGCAGGAGGAGCAGACCGCGATCCTGCGTGATCTTGAGCGGGTCGCCCGTGCCCAGCTTGAAGTTCGTGAACGGCTGTTGGAAGGGCATCTCCGCGTGCAACGAAAAGTTAACGCCGACGCGGTCCTTCGAGCGGCCGCCGCGCAGGTTGAGGATGTAGCCGGCGTCGGCCGTCACGCGGTTGTTGATCTGGTTCACCTCGGGGTCTACGTCTCCCGTGGACTTCTCTTTGAAGTCGATGCCCGAGGCGACGAAGAACTCGCCGCGGTGGGAGACGCGCGAGACCCGCGCGCCGAGCCCCACGGTCAGCTCGTGGAACTTCGTCGTATTGACGCCGGAGGTGGGAACCCCGGCGAATTTATCAGTCACCTCCTCGTCCGTCAGGTTGTTGCTCAGGCCGTTGAACCCGAGGCTGAAATTCTGTAGCGACCAGACCCAGATCGGGCGCCGCTGCGCGTTCTGCTCGGCCGCCTCGCCCAGCGTCTCCGATTCTTTAGCGTCGTCCGGCCACTTGAAGGGCTTCATGTCCCAAAGCCTTTTGGCGAAGCCGGTCGGCCGCCGCGGCGGCGCGGCCCGCGCCGTAATCTTGTCGAGGTAGGTGTCGCGCCTCAGCTTGTCGAGGCAGTTGACTTTGTACTCGTCGTCGGCGGAGAGCAGCTTTCGGCAAACGACGCTGCTGATCGATTCGAGACCTTCCGGGAATTGCGTGGGAAGGTTTTTCTTGTTGAGCGCGGCCGCGTCCAGCTCCGGGTAGCCCGTGTCACCGGCGCCGATGTAATCGGTCGTGGCCACGGCGTAAATCTTCTTGTCGTCAAGGGGGAGCTCGTTTACCAGATACTCCTTCCCCTGTTTCTCGGCCCCGAGCACCACCAGCCCGCGCCCGCTGTGGTCGGCCAGCGACAAGGGGTCGGTGTCCTCCTGCTCGTACTTCCCGGACTGTTCGAGCGCCTTTTTGAGGGCGCTGCCCGGCACGTACAGGAGCGTCAGCAGGTCTCCTTTCCAGATCACGCTATCCAAGACTCGCTGGAACCGGCGAGGTTCATTCACGTCGTCCGGGAGTTGGTTATTAAAGAAGTCGCGCTTCTGAAGCAAGGCCACGTCGGCGCCGGTCCGCTGCCGCATCGCGCAGAGCGTCAGCAACTGAAGCCGTTCGTAGACGAGCGACTTCTTCTCCTTCGGCGCGGGGTTCAGGCTGTCTCTGGGCACGGTGCTCAGGCAGTCGGCGAGGTGTTGCCGGAGGAGCCTTGAAAGCTCATCCTCCGCTCGCTCCTCTTCGGCTTTATCTTTATCCTTCTTCTCCTGTCCGCCCGCCTCGTCGGCGTCCGCCGGGCGATTCGACGACAACTGCCAGCCGGTTTTGTCGTTCGCAGCCTGTATCAGCCCCAGACTGACGACGGTCTTCTCATTTTTCGTATCGTAGGCCGGCGCCGGAACCGCGATAAAAGCCCCGGCGGGCGACTCGGAAGTCCAGACGATTCTCTGCTCGATCTTATCGTTGGCCTGATCCTGATCCGCCCCGGCGACGACCACCTGAAACTTCGGCAGCTGCGTCGCCAACAACCTCGCGCGCTGCGGGCTCATCTGGGCCAGCAGTATTTTCAACCCGGTGAACTCCTTGCGCCCACTCGCTTCGTGCCGTTCCTCGTACCACTGCTTGAAGTAATCGAGCTGCTGCGTGAGCGCTTCGACGGGTTCTTCGACGCCCACGAGACTCTTGAGCTTCTCGTCTTCGTTACGCCAAGAGAAATTCAGCACCCCGACGTGCTCGCCGAGGTGCGGCTCCACCACGCCGAAGATCGCCACCTCCTGCTCCGGGCGGTCGTTCGGGAGAAACACGAAGGGGTCTGGGTCGGTGTATTTATCGCTGCTCGTCGGCACCTTATGAGGGTAGGAGAAGAACGGCTCATGCACCGGGAAGACCGCGCACTGCTCTTCGACATCGCCCGTTCGTGGCTGACCCCATAAGCAGAGGCCGTAATTCTTCCCGGGCTCGAACGTAGAGTAGTGTCCGGCCTTCCCGTGCCTCACGGCCCGGTCGGTCTTATTTACCGAGAAGGAATAGGTTACCGAGAACTGAGAGGCGGACTTCGACACGGCCGCCGGCTTCAGTTGGAGGAGGGGATAGCCGCGCGGCGCGGCGCAGGCCGCGGCCGGAACCTCGTTGAAGTCGCCGGCGGGGCAGATGCGAACGGCGTCAGGCGTTTCGAGCGCTTTGACGGAATCGAGGAGTTCCTTCCATTTTTTCCGGTCGTCGGCGTCATTCGAGGGGTTTTCCGCTTCGGCTTTCAGAACGTCTTGAAGTCCCGCCGTCCCGACCGGCGAACCACTGTGCCAAGCCTCCAGCTTCTTCAGGAACCTCTCGCCCTTCGGCGCCGTCACCTTTAAGCTGATCGGGGCGGAAAACCAAGGGTAGACCGACTTGAGATTCTGCGCCGAAACGTTTTTCGGCCACTTCTCCGTGGTGGCCGGGGCCTGATTGCCGTCGAGACGCGCGGTTTTAATGACGAGGTTCGCCCCGAGCATCTGGACGGGCTGATAACCGTCCTTCTTGATCCCCGCCATGAATCGTGCCAGTTGGCGAACACGTTCGGTGCCGAAGTAGAAGTCGTGTTTGCCCGGCACGACCGCGCTGAAGCGCGCGGCTGCGAGAAAGCACCCGACGTTATCTGTCGGAATCGTGCCTTTACCCGCCACTAACAGTTCCTTCAATTCATCAGACTCTGTCCCTAAGAGAAACCACTTCTTCGCCGCGTAGTCCCATGAATAGAGTTCCTTATTGTCGGGTACGTACTCCTTCGCCTCCCGCGGAGCGGCCTCGGCCGTGAAGACGCGTGACTCCAGTTGGGGGGAGAAATTGTCTCCCGTCCCGACCAGAATGGCGTCATGATTTTTATCGCGTTCCTTCAGGAATCTGTCGGCGTCCTCACTCCTGCCGGCCGCCCGATCAGGACAGCCTGTTAACGAGCGTGCCTGTTCGGACGGCACGCGAAAATAACCGAGGAGCTTTCCGGTATAGGCAATCCGGAGCGGGGTCGGACTCGCGTCCTGCGCGAGCGACACGGTCGCAAAAGCGAACAGACACACAGAGAGCCAACCCGCGCGAATCAGCGGCGCCGTATGCATAAATCACCTCCTGAAGTGGAATCGCTTCGTGGTCTTGCCTGATAACGTTGTCGGGGTTCTCTGCCCGAGGCGGAAAGCTCGCCGCCGAACTTCCCCCGCGGTAACGTGATTACCGCGTCGAGAAGAACTCGATGCTGTCGAGGGCGAGGGTGTTCGGCTCCGCGCTCGTCCTCTGCCCGGCGACGGCGGCAGAGAGGAGGGCGCCGAACAGAAGCGTCAGGGTTAACCGTGCCGCGCGTGAACGCGTGCTCTCCTTGACGCGCATGGGCGTGCCCCTTCCGGGGTTGGCGGTGTGGGCCGACTCTTCGCCGCGGGCCGGCCAAGGCCCCTCAACACTAATGCGCGGGCGGGCGGGAATATGTCCGCGGGCCGGTAAAAAAGGGGTGGCGCGGGCTGCCGTTCAGTGTGGCGCGTGAACCTTCGCCTGTCCCCGGCTCCGAGGCTCGGCCTTCGGCCGCCGGCACAGGCCGCAGGCGCCGGCGTTCTTCGCGCAGCGCCGGCGGTAACGGCAATTCTTGCGGGCGCGGCGGTCAGAGGCCCCGACGCGCTTGGCGGCGGCAGCCCTGCGGGCCCGCTTCGGCGCGGAAAAAGCGGCGGAGGTGAAGAGGGTGACGCTGACGGAGGCGGCGAGCGCCGCGGTGGTTGGAGGCTTCAAGGTGGGCCCCGGGCGGGCTCGGGGGGTTCGGGTGAGGCCGGCGCGGCCGGAGGTTGTGAGGGGGACGCCCGCGCCGGATTATCAGTCCGAAACGTTCGGCGGCCCCTCAGGCGGTTAGACCCCGTCCAATGTCACTAGAGACTTTTTCGGCGAGCCTTGAGGAGAGATTCGCATGAGGGTAAGCGGGCGGCCCGAGAGCAAGTCGCTGACCCGCCGCGGAGCGCCCCGCGCCTACCGCGCCGCCTCCGAGCGTCGCAGCATCCACCCGTAGAGCAGGACGATCACGCCGACGAAGCCGAGCAGCCCGAGCCACGGGCCGAGCGCGAAGTCCTCCGGTAAGAGCGCGAGCGGCGCGTCCTTCGAGAGGCCGACGATGAGGCCGGCGTTCAAGACGCCCCACAGGCTCTCGCCGACGATCAGCCCCGAAGCGCCGAGCGTGCCCAGCCGCTCGGCGCGCTCCCGGTTCGGCGACGAGCGGATGCGCCGCTCGTACCAGTGGGAGAGCACCGCGCCGACGACGACGGCGAAGGTCGCCGACATCGGCAGGTAGATGCCGATGCCGACCGCCAGCGGCGGGATGCGCAGCCGCTTCATCGCGCCGAGCGCCGCGTCGAGCACGATGAGGCCGACGCCGACCGCCGCGCCGATGCCGATCATCAGCCATTCGAGGTTGCCGCCGATGACGCCCTGCGCGAGCGCCGAGATGAGCGTCGCCTGCGGCGCGGGCAGCGGGTTCTCGGCGACGACGTTGACGTTGGGGGCGCCGGCGAACCCGTACGCGCGGGTGAGCAGGTTGAGCACCCACGGGATGACGGCCGCGCCGGCGGCCACGCCGACGATGAGCGCGACCTGCTGGCGCATCGGCGAGGCCCCGACGAGTTGACCTGTTTTGAGGTCTTGCAGGTTGTCGTTCGAGATCGTGGCGCAGGCGAAGATGATCGCCGTGATGAAGAGCGCGAGGGCGACGAGCGCGGGACTCGTCTCCGGCGTCGCCGCCACGGCCATGACGAGGGTGGAGGCGCACAGCACGACCGACAGGATGCCGACGCCCGAGATCGGGCTGTTCGAGGCGCCGATGAGCCCGGCCATGTAGCCGCAGATGCCGGCGATGAGGAAGCCCACGACGAGCACGAAAGGCACGGCGATCAGCGTCAACGTCACGGCGCTCGGCGCGAGCACCGACGAGCGCGCGAACGTGAAGGCCAGCCACCCGGCGACGACGAGGCAGACGACCGTCAGCGCGAGAATCCACGCGGGCGAGAGGTCGCGGTCGCGCTCGTCCTCCTCCTCCTCCCCCTTGGCCCGCGCGCCGGCGAGCGTGCTCATGAGCCCGCCGACGACCGGCTTGGCGAGCCGCGCCAGCTGTAGATGGCGGCCACCGCGATGGCTCCGGCGCCGATGAAGCGAACCTGCGTGCGCCAGACCGTCATGGTGTGGGCGGCCAGTTCCACGCCCTCGGCGGCGGGCTGCATCGAGGTCAGGACGGGCACGGCGATGACCCACGCGATGATGAGGCCCGTCAGCATCGCCATCCCGACCGACAGCCCGACGAGGTGGCCCGCGCCGACGAGCGCGAGCGACCACGCGAAGCTGTAGCCGCTCGACGCCGCGGCCCCCAACCGGAAGAAGCCCGTGAACTCGGCGGCGGCGAAGCGCGTCGCCGTCACGACCGCTAACCCGGCCGAGGCGACGGAGCCGAGGAGCACGGCGACGAGCCCTTCGCGCGCCTCGCCCGTCTCGTCCTTGGTCTCGCCGCGCGTCCCCGACCCGACCTTCAGCACCTCCGCCGCCGCGACGCCCTCCGGGTACGGCAGGTCGGAGTTCGTGACCAGCGCGCGCCGGAGCGGGATCGTGAACATCACGCCGAGCACGCCGCCGCTCAGGCAGATGAGGAACGACTGCCAGAAGGGGAAGCCCGTCCACCAGCCGACGATCACCAGCCCCGGCAGGACGAAGATGATCGCCGAGAGCGTGCCGGCCGCCGACGCGACCGTCTGGACGATGTTGTTCTCAAGGATTGACGAGTCCTTCACGAAGCTCAGGATCGCCATCGAGATGACGGCCGCCGGGATGGACGACGCGAACGTCAGCCCGACCTTGAGGCCGAGGTAGACGTTGGCCGCCGTGAAGACAGTCGTGATGAGCGCGCCGAGGAGCAGACCGCGGGCGGTCAGTTCTTTTGGTTTCATAGTCTCTAGCGGGGGCGTGCCGCCGGCTGACGTTCACCGCGTTCGATTGAGCGCCCGCGCCGCGGCGTTCGCCTGCGGCGCTGCCCCTTCCCGCTACCGTCTGGAGGCCATGCGGCGTTTGAGAATAGTTTATGCCGGCTCGATAAGCGAGCCCCTCGGAGGCGATTTTAGTCCTTTTGCTTGATCTTGCCGCCCCGGCGAACTTGGGCCGCCCGGGAGGCAATCTTATGCTTTTCTGCGGTCTGCCGGAAAACGTAAACGACCATGCCCGGAAGGGCAAACCCGCGAACGTCTCTCAAGGCAAACAAGCTGCTCAGAAGCAAGCGCCCGTCGTCGGCTGTCAAGAGTGTGGCGGCTGCGGCGCTCGGCGGCCGTCGTCCGAAGGGCGGCCAGAAGTAACCCGGACACCATCAAACGAGAAGGGGCGGGCCACTCAAGCCCGCCCCTTCTCATTTCCGGCAATACAGATAGACGACGGGGCCGCGCAGGCAGCCCTCTTAATTTTTGCGCGGCCTGTTAATTTTGCGCCAAGCCCCGCCGGTCGGAATCTACCGAACTCAACGGCCGCCCCGCGACTGGGCGAGGCGGTCGAGCTGCGCCTGCGTCAGCCGCGCCAGCGGGAAGTCCGACGGGGCGAGCCCGCCCACACCTTCGCCCCCACACCCGGCCACCAGCGACCGCAACTCCTCGGCCATCCACCCGGCCGCCAGCCCCACCGTCTCGCCTCGGTGCAGCCCCCGGCTGTAGCCCCACGTCATCACCATCCGC